>TARA_R110002051_G_scaffold160201_1_pt1 | contig 247791 bp, 197 predicted proteins | sample TARA_R110002051 | Tara Oceans TARA_R110002051 (sample SAMEA4397023) | marine metagenome | biome: Polar Biome; feature: [MES] marine water layer (ENVO:01000295) within the mesopelagic zone...; material: water (ENVO:00002006), including particulate matter (ENVO:01000060) such...
AGCCTGTGGGCACAAAGCCCAGAGCAAATGAATTACCAAGCAGTAGTTAGAAATAGCGCTGATGAATTAGTAACCAATACCAACTTAGGTATGCAAATAAGTATATTAGAAGGCACAGTAGATGGCACAGCAGTTTACGTAGAGACGCAAACCCCAACAACTAATGGTAATGGTTTAGTAAGCATCATGATAGGTACAGGAATCACCAGTGATGACTTTAATGCTATTGATTGGTCGATTGGACCATATTTTATTAAGACTGAAACAGACCCCACAGGTGGTAGCAATTACACCATCACAGGGACAAGCCAACTGGTAAGTGTCCCTTATGCTTTATATGCTAAATCTGCTGGTTTTGTAAATGAAACGGACCCAACACTACAGACTAATTTTGATTTAGTCGGTGCCACAGATGGTGATATATTACGTTATAATGCCACTACTGAAAAGTGGACAAAAGTTACCTCAGATTTTATCACGGAAGAATCACAAACTTTAAGTTCTATCTTAAATGATAACAACTCAGCAGCTAACGAACAAATAATTGATCTTGCTGACCCTACAGAAGATCAAGATGCTGCAAATAAACGTTATATAGATGACAGAAACTTTACTAAGGACGAAGTGAACCTCTTAATTGCAAACCTGCAAAACCAAATTGATAATTCAGGTGGCGCTAGCCTAGGCGATGTTAAATCTGGAATACAAGCTGGAGACCATAATGGATGGGTTTTACTGAATGGTAGGGCATTGAGCCAGCTCAGTTCATCGCAAGAAAGCGTAGCAATTACTTTGAATTTATCTGGAAACCTTCCCGATGCAACCAATGCCTATTTAGTGCAAAACGGAGGTACTATTGCAAGTGTTACTGGTACTAATACCACTACTTTAACACAAGCTAACTTACCCAATACAGTGTTTACAGGAAACACTAATAGTAGAGGAGATCACTCGCATTCAGGAATTGCTACTACTGGAGGAAGCCATACACATACGGGAGACACAAATACTGCAGGAAACCATAGTCATAACGCTAATGGTGGAGGTGCCTTTTTAGCCGGTACAGGACAAGCTGCTGGATCTTTGGTTAGCGGAGGTACTGCTAAAATTAGCTTAGGAACAAGTACAGACGGTAATCATACACATAATTTATCCATTAATTCAAGTGGAGCACACACCCATGGTTTAAATATGACTTCTGCTGGTATTCATGCACATAATGTAACAGTTAACTCTGGTGGAACAAATGAGCCTATAAATATAAAACCAAGAAGCTTAAGCGTTAATATGTTTATTTTCTTAGGCTTATAATTACATTTCTATAAAAAAAATAATTTCCGCCTTTTTTTGTTTTGTTAAATACCAACTTAAAGCCCAAAGCTATTATTGGTATTACTGATTCAAAAAACTGGCTTATAGATAAAAGGTAATCCTTAAATTAGAACAATCGCAGGCTATAACACAAACCATGCCAACGCTTAGTGGTTAGTTAGATATTAAACTTCAGATACTACGCTCGATAATTTAAGCTATAATCTTATAGAAATTAATGGAAAAACTAAATGGCAGTATTACCAATAGTGATACTCAAATTAACATGCAGCAATTAGCCATAAGCATGCATATTTTGAGAGTCAACCAAAACAACCAATAGTTAAAAACTTTTAAAATTATTAAACAATAAAAACCTACAACAATGAAACAAATATTTACCTTATTATCTGTTTTTATATTTACAATAAGCCTGTGGGCACAAAGCCCAGAGCAAATGAATTACCAAGCAGTACTCAGAAATAGTGCCAATGAATTAGTAACCAACACCCAAGTAGGAATGCAATTAAGCATTATACAAGGGACTGCAGATGGTACAGCCGTATACCTAGAAACCCAAACCCCAACGACCAATCTTAACGGCTTAGTGAGTCTTCAAATAGGCACAGGCACAACGAGTGATGACTTTAGCAGTATCGATTGGGCAAACGGACCATACTTTATTAAAACGGAAACAGATCCTGCAGGTGGTAGCAATTATACCATCACAGGCACTAGTCTGTTAATGAGTGTGCCCTATGCGTTATACGCTAAAACTGCCGGTAATTCGTCTATACCAGAAGGTACAAGTCCAAATGATTTATTACTGTGGTCTGGAACAGAGTGGTCTTTACTTCCTACAGGGGAAGAAGGATCAATCTTAAAGATTGTAGACGGTACGCCAACATGGACTACAGAAGTAGGCACTGGTGTTCAATTTGGATTTCAAGATAGCTTTGATGATTTGGACATTGTTTTAGACCAACTCCATAGTGATAGAGCTCAAATTAAGGTAGAAACAGAATTCGAAAGTTCTTTAGATCCTAATATTACCTCTATGAGTTTACTCATTTCAACCAATTCTAATCCAATACCATTTAATTCAGAGGCTCGTGAGATTAATTTACAAGATTTAAATGACGAATTTTTTGGAAGTGCTACAGTAACATTTAATAATTTAGAAAGAGATACAAATTATTATTACCGTGCGATGATAAATGGTGAATTTGTAGACGAAAATGTTTATGGGTTTAAGACGCCTTATGCTATTGGTGAAGCATTTCAAGGTGGTATATTAGCTTATGTATATCAACCTTTTGACGATGGTTATGTAGAAGGAGAAATGCATGGGTTTGTAGTGGCTGAAAGCGCTTTAACAGACACTGCCGCATGGGGATGTGAAGGGACTAATTTACCTGGAATGCAAACTGGAGGCTCTGCTGCTTCAACAGCATCTCAAAATACAGCTATTATTAATAATTGTGGAGAAAGCGATATCGCTGCAAAAATTGTAGAGAGTTTAACTATTAACGGTTATAGTGATTGGCTGCTACCCTCAAAAGATGTTATTAATAACGGAATAAGAGAAAATGAGGTCTTGTCTATGTTAACTGGTATTGTAGACGGATATTACTGGTCTTGTACACCACATAGTAATAACCCAGCTCAATCAGCATGGGCAACACATCTAAATAATGGATCTAATATTCAGGCTGACAAATCTAATTTGTATTTCATTATACCTGTAAGAGAATTTTAAGATACAACAGTTATAATTTTATGATATACATAACAAGAAAAAAAGCCTATTTATTTATTAAAAATTAAGAGAGCAGAACAGTAAAAAACATATATGTCTTTTACCAATTAACTTTGTATATTTTAAATTAGTTTTCTTAAATCACACTAATTTATTATAATTAACCTCCCATATACACCCCCGCCTAATTGGTTGGGGGTGTAAAAGGAGATAAAAAGCGCTACAGACTTTAGCCTTAATTTTTTTGAAACAAGTTTCAAAATATTATATTGAGCATAGCCATAAGAACCATCTTTTTCAAGGATAAAAAGACTAACCAAACCGAACAAAACCATTAAAATCTGCAGACATTTTACTAATAGTGAATTTTAAAATCTAAAGCATTACACCAAACCTTACCGCTTAGTCTTGTTAAGTAATTAAAAATTAGATTTTCTTATTAAAAAAAATCTTCACTTAATAATATAACATTAAGCTTATTTCTCTCTATTTCAAACTCATCTCAACCAAAAATAAGCTCTAATTTGAACTACGCTCGATATCTTCAATAATAGCTATCGCTTACATTTCGATAAACTCAAGGGGACAATCTAGACCGATTAACTTTTAAGTAGAGTATAAAATTAAAGACTGTTAACTTACCTCCGCTTATTCTTACGTTTCTTTTTAAACCTAACCTTATCCTCAGACTTACGTCTATTAAAAGGCACTGCAGGAGCAGGCACAGCATCATTAAACGTATCTTTAGCCTCACCAGATGGTTTGTTTTTACGCCATTTTTCGGTTTTTTCTGGAAGTAATACTTTTAATAAATCTGGGCGACCCACTTTATTTAAAGTCTTTTTTATCCACGCTTTATTTTCGTCTTTATACCAAAAGAAAAAACGGTGTTGCTCGTCTTTTTCTTTTCTAGTTTTAGGCGTGTTTACTTTTTTTAGCGTGTACGGATGGTAACCACTATAATAAATCACAGTTGCCACCGTCATTGGTGTTGGTGTAAAGCCTTGTACTTGCTCTAACTGAAAGCCCATATCTTTAGTTTCGGCAGCCAAATTGGCCATGTCCTCAACTTCACAAGCTGGGTGATTCGAGATAAAATAAGGAATCAATTGTAGCTTTAAACCTTTCTTAATATTTATCTTATCGAAACGTTCTTTAAACTTATGAAAGTAACTAAACGAGGGCTTACGCATCAGTTTTAAAACAGGGTCACTGGTATGTTCTGGCGCTACTTTCAATCGTCCAGAAACATGCTTCGTCATCACTTCCTCCGTATAATCGTCTAACTCTTTTGGATCTGCATTTTTGTTGAATTCTGGCACTAACATATCGTGCCTAATCCCAGAACCTATAAATGACTTCTTTACTTTTGGATGACTATCAACAGCTTGATACAATTCCGTTAACGGTTTGTGAGACGTATCTAAATTACTACAAATCACAGGCGAGATACAACTCGGCGCTACACATTTATCGCAAATAGATTGCACCTTCCCTTTCATTTGATACATGTTGGCACTTGGGCCACCAATATCAGATAAATAGCCTTTAAAATCTGGCATATTTGCTACTTTATCGACCTCTTTTAAAATAGACTCTTTACTACGTGAAGCGATAAATTTTCCTTGATGTGCCGATATAGTACAAAAACTACACCCACCAAAACACCCACGATGTATATTGATAGAAGTCTTAATCATTTCAAACGCAGGAATTGGCCCACGCTTATTATATTTTGGATGCGGCAAACGCGTATATGGCAAATCGAAAGAGGCATCAATCTCTGCTTCTGTCATTGTCGGATACGGCGGATTTATCATCAATAACTTATCTTCTACCTTCTGAAAAATACGTCTTGCCGCTAGTTTGTTAGATTCTTGCTCAATGACCTTAAAATTAGACGCGTATTTTTTCTTATCGTTTAAACACACTTTGTGAGATGCTATTTCTACATCTTCCCAATTTGCATTTTTAGGGACTTTTGCATCTGCATTTAATAATACTGCTGTTTGTTTTACGGTAGTTATACTGCTAAAAGGCACCCCTTTTTGTAACAAACGCACTACTTCGCGCAAAGGCTGCTCACCCATACCGTACACTAACATATCTGCTTTAGAGGTTTCTAAAATTGTTGGCATAAGCGTATCGCTCCAATAGTCGTAGTGGGTAACACGACGCAAAGACGCTTCAATACCACCAAGTAAAATAGGCACATCTGGCCATTTCTCTTTTAATATTTTAGAATACACCGATGTGGCATAATCTGGACGAAACCCTATATCTCCGTTTGGTGTATAAGCATCCTTATCGCGACGTTTTTTATTCGCATTATAATTGCTAATCATGGGGTCCATACAACCACCTGTTACCCCAAAAAATAATCTTGGCTTACCTAATTTTTCAAAATCCTGAAGATTATCGGTAACACTAGGTTGCGGTACAATAGCCACACGTAAACCCATACTTTCTAACATACGCCCAATAACTGCTGGGCCAAAAGTAGGATGATCTACATAGGCATCACCACTAAATAGGATGACATCTAGGTATTCCCATCCGCGTATTTTCACCTCTTTGTTTGTGGTAGGTAACCAGTCCGATAGTCTTAATTCAGTATTCACATTGCAAAAGTAGGTAAAAATGTGTCGTCTAGACCCTAATTAAATTTGAAAACACCCCTAAAGTCCCCTCAAGGGGACAATCCAAAGAATAAACTAAAGAACTATTGTCCCCTTGAGGGGACTTTAGGGGTGTTACACGGTTTTGAAATCTTTAAAAACTGTCAGCAATGAGATTCTTCGCTTCGCTCTGAATGGCACTACTACTGCTTTATTCTTATGGACAAAAAAACTACAAATCTAAACCCTTCAAACTCTCAACACGGTTTCTTGCTAAGAAATCATCTACAGTTTCAAAATGTTCAATAACACGTTTTTCTTTAAACTCAAACACCTTATTAGATAACCCTTGTAGAAAATCACGATCGTGCGATACCAATATTAATGTCCCATCAAAATCTTGCAGTGCTTCTTTTAAAACATCTTTAGATTTTAAATCTAAGTGGTTAGTAGGCTCATCGAGAATCAGCAAATTAGCGGGTTCTAATAATAGTTTTACCATGGCTAATCGGGTTTTTTCACCACCAGATAAGACAGATACTTTTTTATCGATATCGTCACCCTTAAACATAAAACGGCCTAAAATATTTTTTATCTGCGTGCGCACATCACCATGAGCGACCTCATCTACCGTTTGAAATATGGTTAACTCTTCATCTAATAACGCAGCTTGGTTTTGTGCAAAATAACCCACCTTCACATTGTGCCCTAAACTGCACGTGCCTTCCACATCAATTTCGCCTAAAATAGCTTTTATCATGGTAGATTTCCCTTCACCATTTCGCCCCACAAAACAGACCTTTTCTCCACGGGCAATAGACATATTAGCGGCTTTAAACACCACGTGCTCATCGTAAGATTTAGACACCTCTTTAACGGTAACTGGGTAATCTCCAGAACGATTGGTTGGTGGAAAACGTAATTTTAAAGCTGACGTATCTACATCATCTATTTCAATAATTTGCAACTTTTCTAGCATGCGCTCTCGTGACGATACTTGGTTGGTTTTAGAATAAGTACCTTTAAAACGCTCTATAAACTGCCTGTTATCTGCAATGAATTTCTGCTGTTCTTGGTAGGCTTTTATTTGATGCAAACGTCTATCTTCGCGCAACTGTAAGTAATGTGTGTAGTTGGCTTTATAATCGTAAATACGACCCATAGTCACCTCGATAGTACGATTGGTAATATTATCTACAAAAGCACGGTCATGAGAAATCACAACAACAGCATTGGCTTTATTTAGTAAAAAGTCTTCTAACCAAATTACCGACTCTATATCTATATGATTGGTAGGCTCATCTAACAAAATGAGATCTGGTTTTTGTAATAGTATCTTAACCAACTCGATACGCATGCGCCAACCGCCAGAAAATTCGTTGGTTTGTCTAGCAAAATCGTCTTGCTTAAACCCTAAACCTTTAAGTGCTTTTTCTACCTCGGCATCATAATTTACGTCTTCTAAAGCGTAATACAATTCACCTAAATCAGACACACGTTCAATGATTTTCATATAGTCATCAGACTCGTAATCAGTGCGGGTTTCTAGCTGTTTGTTGAGGCCTTCCATTTCGTCACGCATTTCAAAAACATGCTTAAAGGCTTTTGAAGCTTCATCAAAAACAGTCGTATCATCTTCCGTTAACAAATGCTGCGGCAAGTAAGCAATTACGGCCTCTTTAGGGCAACGCACATGGCCACGAGTCGCATTTTGAACACCAGCTATAATTTTCATCATGGTAGATTTACCGGCACCATTCTTACCCATTAAGGCGATTTTATCGTCAGTATTTATGGTAAAAGACACATCGCTAAAAAGGGTATGTCCGCTAAACTCGACGGCTAAATTATCTATTGAAATCATAAGCTATATTTTAATGGCGCAAAACTACTAAAAACCAAAGTTGGAAAATAAAAAAATAATTTACCGTCAAATCGAATGATTTTGGGGACAAAAATTGTATCGAGAACTAAATTTGTACGGAAATTCTTGTTCTCTATACAACTTTTACTCATTTTCAATAGTAAAATCCACTCGAACTCTCGAATTTCATAAAAATGCACAATGGGTTAATAGTATATTTTCAGGACATATAAATCTTTCATTTTTTTGAAGTAATATTGCAGTCTGATTGTAATTATGAGTATTATTTCCACAGACATATCTAAAGCCGTTGCACTTTTAACTAATGAGGAATTGGTGGCTATACCAACCGAAACGGTTTATGGTTTGGCTGGTAATATCTATAGCGAAAAGGCTATAAAAGCTATTTTTGAGACTAAGAAACGTCCGTTTTTTAATCCTTTAATAGTTCATATTCCATCCATAAATCTGCTTTCTGATATTGTAGATTATATTCCTGAAAAAGCACAACAATTAGCAGATGCCTTTTGGCCAGGCCCCATTACTTTAGTTTTAAAGAAGAAGGCTATAATACCAGATATGATTACAGCAGGTAAAGACACCGTTGCGGTACGGATACCCAATCACCCAACAACGTTAGCACTTTTAAAACAACTACCTTTTCCGTTAGCTGCACCTAGCGCAAATCCGTTTAGCAGTATTAGTCCGACGTGCGCACAACACGTGGATGATTATTTTAAAGACAGCATTAAAATGGTTTTAGATGGTGGTGTTTGTAAAAGTGGTATAGAGTCTACAATTATTGGTTTTATAAATGATGAACCTGTTATTTACAGATTAGGGTCTACACCTATTGAAGCTATCGAAGCTGTAGTAGGAAAAATAGAAATAAAAAATAAAAAAGAAGTTGCACCAGATGCACCTGGCATGTTAGAACGGCATTATGCACCAAAAACAAAAACAGTTTTAACAACACAACTCTTAGAGACTATAAATAAGTATAATGGCAAGCGCGTTGGTGTTATAACGTTTCAGTCTGAAATAAATGATAGCGCTATAGACGCACAAATGGCACTCTCAAAAACGGGTGATTTAGTAGAAGCTGCATCTCATCTTTACCAAATACTACACCAATTAGACAAAATGCAATTAGATGTCATTATTGCCGAAAAATTGCCAAATTATGGTCTAGGTAAATCTATAAACGACAGACTTTCTAGGGCAACAAAAGAATAAATATAAAATAGCAACTGAAAACACTCTGATTTTCAGACAAAAAAAAACCTTGTTCAAGGTTTGGTTATCAAATAGTTTATCGTAAATTTGCAAACTCTTTTTTAGAGAGAAATGTTTAATCAATTGCGCTTTAAAACGCAGTTACAAATCAAATTAGTGTGGATACATTAAGCTACAAAACAGTTTCAGCTAACAAAGCTACCGTTAATAAGGAGTGGGTTTTAGTTGATGCTGAAGGACAAACTTTAGGTCGCTTAGCTTCGAGAGTAGCAATACTTTTAAGAGGTAAGCACAAACCTAATTTTACGCCACACGTTGATTGCGGTGACAACGTTATTGTTGTTAATGTAGAAAAAATCAACTTAACGGGTAACAAATGGACGGAAAAAAGTTACATCCGTCACACAGGTTATCCAGGTGGTCAAAGAAGTTTGACAGCTACTGAAATGTTTGAGAAAGACCCAACCAGATTAGTAGAGAAGTCAGTAAAAGGAATGTTACCTAAAAACAAATTAGGTGCAGCTCTTTTTAGAAATTTAACAGTTGTTGCAGGTACTGCGCATTCTCACGAAGCTCAGAAACCAAAAACAATGACATTAAACGAAATTAACTAATGGAAGTAATTCACAAAATTGGCCGTAGAAAGACGGCTGTTGCTCGTGTGTACCTTGCTAAAGGAGAAGGCAAAATCACGGTGAACAAAAAAGACATGGCGGATTATTTTACTACTGCAACATTGCAGTATAAAGTAAACCAACCTTTAGCCTTGACTAACAATGATGGCAACTTTGATATTACTGTTAACGTATATGGAGGTGGTATCACCGGCCAGGCAGAAGCAATACGTTTAGGCCTTTCTCGTGCTATGTGCGAGATTGACCCTGAAAACAGACTAGTATTAAAGCCAGAAGGTCTATTAACTAGAGATCCACGTATGGTGGAAAGAAAGAAATTCGGACAGAAGAAAGCCCGTAAGAAATTCCAATTCTCGAAACGTTAATATCCAACAATTTTTTATTCAGAATCTGCTTCGGCAGATTCTGGATTATTATTTATTATCGAAAAAAATCCTAAGAAACATTTTGGGATTAAAAAAATGTAGATTCTGAAACGAGTTCAGGACTATGAGTTTAGCATCTAAATGGTTAAGGCTAGCGAAAGCAACCACTTAATCATTGCTAATTTAACAGAACGTAAACTATTACAAAATGGAAAAAGTAGAAGTAAAAGAATTACTTGAAGCTGGTGTACACTTTGGTCACCTAACACGTAAGTGGAACCCAAACATGGCTCCTTACATATATATGGAACGTAACGGTATCCATATTATCAACCTTTACAAAACAGCAGCAAAAATCGAAGAAACTTCTGAAGCTTTAGCTAAAATAGCTGCATCAGGAAAGAAAATCTTATTCGTTGCAACAAAAAAACAAGCTAAAGACATCGTTGCTGAAAAAGCAGGCGCTGTAAACCAACCTTATATTACTGAACGTTGGCCAGGTGGAATGTTAACTAACTTTGTAACTATTAGAAAAGCTGTTAAGAAAATGGCTATGATTGATAGAATGAAGAAAGATGGAACATTTAACTCTTTATCTAAAAAAGAACGTTTACAAGTAAACCGTCAGCGTGCTAAATTAGAAAAGAATTTAGGTTCTATTTCTGATATGACACGTTTACCAGGTGCATTATTTGTTGTAGATATTATTAGAGAGCATATTGCAATAAAAGAAGCTCAAAAATTAAATATCCCAATCTTTGCAATGGTAGATACAAACTCTGACCCACGTGAAGTAGATTATTTAATCCCATCTAACGATGATGCTTCTAAATCTATAGACAAAATCTTATCTATCGTAACATCTGCAGTTGCAGATGGCTTAAACGAAAGAAAAGCAGAACGTGCAGACAAAGATGGTAAAGCTGAAAAAACTGAAACTAAGAAAGCAGTAAAAGCTGAAGCACCAAAAGCTCCTGTAGCTTCAAAAGAGGAAGAAGAATAAATAACATTTATATATCATTTAAAGTCATTTAATTCTTTTCGTTATGAAAATTAATTGAATGACTTTTTAAATTTAATTACTATGGAAAATACCGTAAAAATTACAGCAGCAGAAGTAAACAAGCTTAGACAAGCAACTGGTGCTGGTATGATGGATTGTAAAAAAGCTTTGGTTGAAGCTGGTGGTGATTTTGATAAAGCCATTGAAGTTTTACGTAAAAAAGGACAAAAAGTTGCAGAAAAAAGAGCAGATAGAGATTCTTCTGAAGGTGCTGCAATTGCTAAAATAAATGCAGATAACACATCTGGAGTTGCTATTGTATTAGGTTGTGAAACTGATTTTGTTGGTAAAAACGAAAACTTTGTAGCCTTAGCAAATCAATTAGCAGACATAGCATTACACCACGATAGTAAAGAAGCATTTTTAGCGGCTGATTTTGGAGGTATGACTGTTGCTGAAAAATTAATTGAGCAAACTGGTGTTATTGGTGAAAAATTAGACATTACATCTTTTGAGAAATTAGATGCACCTTATGTTGGCCAATATGTGCATATTAATAAAATTGCTGCGTTAGTAGGTTTATCTTCTAAAGTTGACAATGCAGAAACTTTAGTAAAAGATGTTTCTATGCAAGTAGCGTCAATGGGAGCAACAACTTTATCTTACAAAGATTTTGACCCTGCATTTATCGCATCAGAGACTGAAGCGCGTATTGCAGTTATCGAAAAAGATAATATTGAGCTAGGACGTTTAGGTAAGACCTTAAAAAATGTACCAAGTTACATATCTATGGCTCAATTAACACCAGAGGTTATTGCTGAAGCTGAAGAAGCTGCAAAAGCAGAACTTAAGGCAGAAGGTAAGCCAGAACAAATTTGGGATCGTATTTTACCAGGTAAAATGGAACGTTTCATCTCTGATAACACAACTTTAGATCAAGAAAAATGTTTATTAGATCAGAAGTTTATTAAGGACGAAAAGCAAACTGTTGCTGATTACGTTGCTTCTTATGGTGATGTCGCTGTTACAGGTTTTAAACGTGCTACAGTAGGATAATTAATTATCTACAAACACAATATACAAGTAAAGCTTCTCTTCTCGATAGTTATCGAAAGAGAAGCTTTTTTTTTGGTATTTATTTCACTTTTACAGAAGCTAATTATTATGTAGTTTTGTTAAACTTTTAGAGTTACTCTTAAAATGAGTCAGAATAGGCTAAATAACTATTAATAGAAACATCGTAAAAGGCCATAAACATAATAGAAGCTAACTAATGAAACATCTATAATGTAATTTTGATCTCGAAGCAAATGATTATATGGATGAACCATGTGACAATTAAAAAACAATAGATATAAACACATGAAATACAAAAGAGTACTACTAAAATTATCTGGTGAAGCCTTAATGGGTAGTCGTCAATACGGTATAGATCCAGAGCGTTTATCAGAATACGCTCAAGATATTAAGGAAATAACCAACTTAGGGGTAGAGGTTGCTATAGTTATTGGTGGTGGAAATATTTTTAGAGGCGTTGCAGGTGCTATGAATGGTATGGATCGCGTACAAGGAGACCATATGGGTATGTTGGCTACTGTTATTAACGGTTTAGCATTACAGAATGCACTAGAAGATGCTGATGTTAAAACCCGCTTACAAACGGCTATAAAGATTAATGAAGTTGCAGAACCTTTTATAAGAAGAAAAGCAATGAGTCATCTTAAAAAAGGACGTGTTGTTATTTTTGGTGGTGGTACAGGTAACCCTTATTTTACAACAGACTCGGCAGCTGTATTACGCGCCATAGAAATTGAAGCTGATGTTATTTTAAAAGGCACACGCGTAGATGGTATTTACACTGCAGACCCAGAAAAAGATAGTACAGCAGTAAAGTTTGATCATATTTCATTTAAAGACGTTTTACTTAAAGGTCTAAAAGTGATGGACACCACTGCTTTTACTTTAAGTCAAGAAAACGAATTGCCAATCATTGTTTTTGATATGAATAAAAGAGGAAATTTACTAAAAGTAATTTCTGGTGAAAATATTGGAACAAAAGTAAATGTTTAAATTTTGGCTTAAACTTTGATAACACACATTAAAAAGTTAACACTATGAACGAAGACATTAAATTTATAATAGACGCTACACAAGAAGCTATGGATGCTGCTGTAAAGCATCTTGAAAAACAATTAGTAAACATTAGAGCTGGTAAAGCAAGCCCAGCAATGTTAGGAAGCGTTATGGTAGATTACTATGGCTCTCAAACACCACTAAGTCAGGTTGCAAATGTAAACACACCAGACGGAAGAACTATTTCTGTACAGCCTTGGGAAAAAAGCATGTTACAAGAAATAGAACGTGGTATTATGTTTGCTAATTTAGGGTTTAACCCTATGAATAATGGTGATCTAATTATTATAAACGTACCACCATTAACTGAAGAGCGCCGTAAAGATTTAGCAAAACAAGCAAAATCTGAAACAGAACATGCAAAAGTTGGTATTAGAAATGCACGTAAAGAAGCTAATAATGATATTAAAAAATCTGATGCTTCTGAAGATTTACAAAAAAATGCAGAAATAGATGTACAATCTCTAACCGACGTTTACGTTAAAAGGGTAGATGAAATATTAGACATTAAAGAAAAGGAAATAATGACTGTCTAATCTTTAGACCACAAACGATCCCATCCCAATTTTTGTTGGGATGTTTTTTTAACACCAACTTATACAGGCAATGCTAAAGCGTTTTTTTGTTGTTTTTCTTTTTTGTTGTGCAACGTTTAGCTTTGCTCAACAACTTGGTGAAAAAAATAAAGATTCTGCAAACGTAGTTAAAGACTCTATTAAAAAAGTTGAGTTTTTAAAAAATATAGGCAATGGGTTTTTACCCTTTAACTATTTTAACCTAGACTTACGTTACCTCGTAAAATTTAATCAGTTTGAAGGTTTTAGAACTGGCTTGGGTGGTGAAACTAATAATAGATTTTCTAAACGTTATCGCCTAAATGGTTATCTCGTTTATGGTTTTAAAGACAAACGCTACAAATATAAAATAGGTGGTAGCTTTAGAGTTAATGAAACCTCTAATACTTGGGTTAACTTGTCTTACACTGATGATTTACAAGAAACAGGAAGTTCTTCTTTTTTAACCGACAAACGCTTCTTTACATTTTTTGAGCCTCGTCTTTTAAACATAGATCTGTTTCATAGGCATATTACAAAATCAATATCTTTAGAGCATAAAGTTTCTAATCATTTACTGTCTGAAACACAAATTGCTGCAAGCAAAATAAACCCAACGTATTTTTATAATTTCATATTAGATGATCGCGTTTTTAATACATTCGATTTAAGTACTGCTAAACTTAGTTTGCAATGGAGTCCGTTTAGTACTTTTAAAATTATAGATGATAAATTAGCAACAGTTAAAGATGGCTATCCTAAGTTTACACTTCAATTTACCCAAGGTTTTAGATCTATATTAGGTAGTGACTTCAATTTTTCTAAGTTAGATTTTAGAACTATTCAACAATTTAATCATAAAAACAACTCTAAAACTAAAATCACCTTAGTTGCAGGTATTGCTGGTGGCGAAACACCACTAACCCATTTGTATCATGCTTACCCAAATAATATTAGAAAAGAAACTATTCTACAACGCTTTTCTGTTGCAGGACTAAACAGTTTTGAAACTATGTTTTTTAATGAGTTTTTTAGCGATAAATTTTCGACATTACAGGTTAAACACACCTTTAAAGCCTTCAATATTTCTGAACGTTTTAAACCTCAACTTGTTTTAATATCTAGGTATGCGGCAGGTACAATGCGCAGTATAGACAGACATCAAGGAGTATCGTTTAATACCTTAGAGCATGTGTACTCAGAATCTGGTTTAGAGATTAACAAGCTTCTCTTTGGTTTTGGACTTAGCTTTGCTTACCGATATGGTGGGTACCACTTGCCAAATTTAGAAGATAATATGGCTTTTAAATTCACCTTTAATATTTCGTTGTAAGAATAAGAGCCATTTAAAAATTTGTAGATTTATATTTAAACTATAAATAAAAATAATGTTCAGTGTCTTTATCATAACAACAATGTCTAGCAAAGCTCAAGTAGTTGTTTTAGATACTAGTCTTAACGAACCTTATGCCACTTATATAATGGAAAAGCAATAAGAACAACATATTTTAAAAATAAACAGCCCAATTTAAATATTTTAAATTGGGCTGTTTATTGAGAATCCATGCTCATTTTCTAGTTTGTTGCTTTACGATAACCAATTCAAAATTCTACAATCAACCCAATTTTATTACTGTTAATTCTATAGCTAATCCTTAGGTTTTTTCTACCTTTGCGGCTCATTTTCATGCGCTAAATGCGTTTTAAATGTTAAGATGGTAACATCGACCTTTTATCGTAAATTTTTATTAATGTCCGCAGAGCTTGCTCTAAGACAATGACCATAGCATGTTTAAACTTTTTACCACCGGATTTTGGGAGGCTGTAGCAAGACTTATTCTTCGCAATAAAATCTTCATTTTAATTGTTATAGTATTAACTACTGTGTTTTTTAGTATGCAATGGAAACACATGCGCTTCACTTACACAGAAGCTAACATGTTACCAGATGACCATGCTGTAAATATTACCTACAAAGACTTTTTAAACGTATTTGGTGAAGAAGGCAATCTTATTGTACTCGGTGTAAAAGACTCTAGCCTTTTTACAGTAAAAGAGCTAAATGCTTGGAATAATCTAGCAGAATCTTTTAAATCTTACGAAGAAGTTGAAACGGTATTATCAATAAAAGATCTTCAAAAATTAATAAAGAATACTGAAAAAGAACAATTTGATTTAGAACCTTTCATTAAAGACTCTATTACCTCTTTAGCAGAAATAGACACGCTACAAGACGAATTGTTTAACAAGTACCCTTTTTACGATAACTTTTTATTTAATGCTAAAACAAAAACCATACGTACAGCAATTTATATTAAGAAAGATATTGTTAACACCTCTGCAAGAAAAGACTTTGTTATAGACGACTTAGAAACTAAAATAACAGCCTTTGAGGCCGAAACAGGCTTAGATGTTAGAGTTTCTGGTATGCCTTATATTAGAACACTTAACGCTCAAAACATTGTTGATGAAATTCCGATTTTTATTTTATCGGCTTTACTCGTTACATCTTTTATATTTTTCTTATTCTTTAGATCTTTTAGAGCTACGTTTATTTCTTTAATTGTAGTTTGTGTTGGCGTAATGTGGACCTTTGGGATTATTGGACTATTAGGTTATGAAATTACAGTACTAACCGCATTAATTCCGCCTTTAATTATTGTTATAGGCATACCCAATTGTATTTTCTTAATTAACAAATACCAACACGAGGTTAAATCTCATGGTAATAAAGTAAAATCATTACAACGTGTTATTACAAAAATTGGCAACGCTACTTTAATGACTAATGTTACAACTGCCTCTGGTTTTGCCACATTTATTCTTACAGAAAGCAAGCTACTAAAAGAGTTTGGTATTGTAGCATCCTTAAGTATACTAGCCATTTTTATATTATGCTTACTTGTAATACCTATTATTTATACCTTTTTACCTTATCCTAAAGAACGCCATTTAGAACATTTAAATAAACGTTGGATTGGTGGATTTGTAGATTGGACGGTACGCATGGTAAAAGATAAAAAAATCACCATATACGCTACTGCACTTGTTTTAATTATTGCCAGTATGATCGGCATGAACCAGATTAAAATTTCGGGAAGTCTTATTGAAGATATGCCCAAAGACAAACAATTTTTTAAAGACATACGCTTTTTTGAATCTGAATTTAATGGTATTATGCCGTTAGAGATTATGGTAGATACCAAACGTAAAAAAGGGGTAATGAAGCTCGCAACTTTAAAACGTATTAACGAGCTAGAAGAACTTATTTTAGAAACACCAGAACTCTCTAAACCTATCTCTGTAGTAAGTTTGGTAAAGTATAGCAAACAGGCCTACTATAACGGTAACCCTAAATATTACCAACTACCAACTAGCCAAGAAAATAGCTTTATTTTATCTTATGCTAAAAACTCATCTTCCAAAAATGATTTACTAAAAAACTTTGTAGATAGTACTGGGCAATATGCACGTATTACCACCTTTATGAAAGATATTGGGACGGATAAGATGGAGCGCATTCAAGAAAATCTTCAAAATAAAATAGACAAAGTGTTTCCTAAAGAACGCTACGAAGTTACCATGACAGGTAAAGCGTTGGTGTTTCAAAAAGGAACAAAATATTTAGTCCGTAATTTGGTTATCTCGCTCACCTTAGCCATATTTCTTATCTCGTTATTTATGGCCTATCTCTTCCGATCGTTTAGAATGATTATTGTATCGCTCATTCCTAATTTACTACCCCTGTTAGTGACAGCAGGCCTTATGGGTTACGTTGGTGTACCTATAAAACCATCTACAATTTTAGTATTTAGTATTGCTTTTGGAATTTCGGTAGATGATACCATTCACTTTTTAGCAAAATACAGACAAGAGTTACAAGCCAATAATTGGAAAATTAGAAAATCTGTGTATGCCGCACTCAGAGAAACTGGTGTAAGTATGTTTTACACCTCTATAGTTTTATTCTTTGGGTTCTCTGTATTTACAATTTCTAGCTTTGGTGGTACTGTTGCCTTGGGTGCTTTAGTATCTATTACATTACTTTTCGCCATGCTTTCAAATTTACTTTTATTGCCATCATTACTCTTATCTTTAGAGCGTAATATTGCCAATAAAGAGGTATTACGAAAGCCTTCAATTAATATTATTCCTTCAGAAGATGACTCTGAAGACGATATAAAAACAAAAAATTAAAATTTATCTTAGCATTTATAAAATTTAAAAAATGACAACAAAAACCATAGCAGAATTACTTGCACAAAACGTGACCACACAAGATGTTACTGTAAAAGGATGGGTAAGAACTTTTAGAGCAAACCGATTTATAGCCCTAAATGACGGTTCTACCATAAATAATATACAATGTGTTGTTGATTTTGAAAATTTTGATGAAAATCTTTTAAAGCGTGTTACCACTGGTGCTGCAGTAGAGATTACAGGAGAGTTAGTAGAAAGCCAGGGAAAAGGGCAATCTGTTGAAATACAAGTAAAAACTTTAGAAGTTTTAGGAGATTCTGACCCAGAGACCTACCCTATTCAACCTAAAAAACACACGTTTGAGTTTTTAAGAGCCAACGCACACTTGCGTACAAGAACAAATACCTTTAGTGCTGTAATGCGCTTGCGCTCATCATTATCTTTTGCCATACACAAGTATTTTAATGAAAATGGCTTTTACCATATGCACACACCAATAATTACAGGTAGTGATGCAGAAGGTGCAGGCGAAATGTTTAGAGTAAGCACCTTAGACCAAAAAAATCCTCCATTAACGGAACATGGCGCTATAGACCATTCTAAAAATTTCTTCGGAAAAGATACAAACCTTACAGTTTCTGGTCAGTTAGAAGCAGAAACTTATGCCATGTCTTTGGGTAAAGTATATACATTTGGACCAACTTTTAGAGCAGAAAACTCTAACACATCTCGTCATTTATCTGAGTTTTGGATGATTGAACCAGAAGTTGCTTTTATGGATTTGGCTGGTAATATGGATTTAGCAGAAGATTTTATGAAGTCTGTTTTAAGCTACATATTAGAGCACAATAGAGAAGATTTAGAGTTTTTAGAAAAACGTCTTTTAGACGACGAAAAAACAAAGCCACAAGCAGAACGTAGCGAAATGAGCTTAATTGAAAAAATTAAGTTTGTGGTAGATAATAACTTTAAGCGCGTTAGTTATACAGAAGCTATAGATATTCTTAAAAACTCTAAGCCTAACAAAAAGAAGAAATTTAAATATATAATTGAAGCATGGGGAGCAGACTTACAGTCTGAACACGAACGTTTTTTGGTTGAGAAACACTTTAAATGTCCGGTAATTTTATTTGATTATCCTGCAAATATTAAAGCGTTTTACATGCGTCTTAATGACGATGGTAAAACGGTACGTGCTATGGATATTCTTTTTCCTGGTATTGGCGAAATGGTTGGTGGTTCTCAACGAGAAGAACGTCTAGACGTTTTAAAAGAAAAAATGAAAGCCTTAGACATATCTGAAGAAGAGTTATGGTGGTATTTAGACTTACGTAAATATGGAACAGCTGTTCACTCTGGTTTTGGACTAGGTTTTGAAAGGCTAGTAATGTTTGCCACAGGCATGGGAAATATTAGAGATGTTATACCTTACCCAAGAACACCACAAAATGCAGAGTTTTAGTAGTTACTTAATATACCTGTCAGTTTTTTAGAAACTTGACAGGTATTTTTTTACTACATTTATAATCAACAGAAATTATATGTCTCTTAAACAGTTTTTATCGTTTAAACTTTCGCAAAAGTTATCACCGCAACAGATTCAGCTTATGAAGTTGATTCAGTTGCCCACTCAAGCTTTTGAGCAACGTTTAAACCAAGAGCTAGAAGAAAATCCTGCTCTAGATACTGGTAAAGAATCGGAGGTTGCAGAAGAGAATGTTGATGAGTTTGATAACTCTGAAGATGATTTTAACGATAATGACACTATTGATGCTGATGAGATAAATATTGATGAGTATTTAAGTGACGATGAAATACCAGAGTACCGTACACAAGCCAATAATTACAGTGCAGATGATGAAGATAAAAGCGTGCCTTATGCAGCTGGCACTTCATTTACTCAGCATCTTGTTAGTCAGCTAAACACCTTTAGACTATCTGAGCAAGAAGAAGAAATTGCTTATTTTTTGGTAGGTAGTGTAGACGAAAGTGGTTATATAAGACGCTCGCTATCTGATATTACAGACGATTTAGCTTTTACGCAGAACATAACAACGACAGAAGACGAAGTTGAAAAAGTACTACAGATTGTACACCAATTAGATCCTGGTGGTGTAGGCGCACGCAATCTTCAAGAGTGTTTAAGTATTCAGTTACATAGAAAAGAGCAAAACCCAGATGTTGAGTTGGCAACAACTATTATAGATAAAGCTTTTGAGCAATTTACAAAAAAGCACTATAAAAAATTATTACAAAAATTTAACATTACAGAAGACCAACTTAAAGATGCTATAGAAGAAATTGAAAGATTAAATCCAAAGCCAGGTGGCTCTTATGCTGGTAATAATAAAATTGTTGAGCATATTGTACCCGATTTTGCTATAAAAATTGTTGATGGTGAGTTAGAACTTACACTTAATGGTAGAAATGCACCCGAGTTACATGTTTCTAGAGAGTACAACAATATGCTTAAAGGCTATAAGGATACTAAACAGAAATCTAAAGCCCAAAAAGATGCAGTTATGTTTATTAAACAAAAACTAGATGCTGCTAAGTGGTTTATAGAAGCTGTAAGACAACGCCAACAGACTTTATTTGTTACAATGAGTTCTATTATGAACTATCAAAAAGAATTCTTTTTAAGTGGTGATGAGCGTAAATTACGCCCCATGATTTTAAAAGATATTGCAGACGAAATAGAAATGGATGTTTCTACCATATCGCGTGTGGCTAACAGTAAATATGTTGATACACCTTATGGTACTAAACTCATAAAAGAATTTTTCTCAGAATCTATGACTAATGATCAAGGTGAAGAAGTTTCTACTAGAGAAATTAAAAAAATTCTTGAAACCGTTATAGAGGAAGAAAACAAAAAGAAACCTCTAACCGATGAAGCACTTTCTAAAATTCTTAAAGAAAAAGGGTATCCAATAGCAAGAAGGACTGTGGCTAAATATAGAGAACAGTTAGATTTGCCTGTGGCAAGATTGAGAAAAAAAATTTAAGTTGCATATTAAATGAAAGATATAGTACTAAAAGGTATTTCGGTGGTGTTTCACCCTTTGATTATGCCATTATTAGGTGTCTTATTTTATTTTTCTAAAACTCCTCGTTTTATACCCGAGCCAATTATTAAGGCCAAAATATTCTCAATTATAATACTAACTATCCTCTTACCTATTTTATTGTTTTTTTTACTTAAAACAATAAACAAAGTACAATCTATTCATTTAAAAAGTACTAAAGAGCGTGTTATCCCTTTGTTTATTAATTGTATAATAGTGGTCTTAATTATACTTCGTGTGCTTACATCTGCTGAGATTATAGAATTATATTACTTCTTTTTAGGCATTTTATGTTCAACTTTAACCTGTCTAATTTTAGCATTGTTTAAGGTAAAGGCAAGTATACATATGATTGGCGCTGCTGGTTTCTTTATGTTTGCTGTGGCATTAAGTATTCATTATAAAATAAATATTAATGGCACAATCTCTTTAATGATGCTTATTTTGGGTGCTATAGCAACATCGAGATTGCATCTTAAAGCACATACCAATAAAGAATTACTTATAGGAACGCTTGTAGGTTTGTTTCCGCAGTTAATTTTTGTTAACTATTGGTTATAGCAGATAAAACATGAGACCTATCTTAAATGATCTAAAATCGATATTAGCATCATCTAGGTTGGCATCGGTGTTAAAGATAGAGTTAAGGCCATAATACGCATGAAAATTCCATGTACCATAGCCAACACTTAATGTTACTCCATACTGTAAGCTATTAAGGTCATTTAAATTTGAAAGTTTAATCGTTTCTAAGTTACTTTGAAACGTCGCTGTATTATAAACGACGTATCCAACTTTTAAACCCGTGTAGATCCGCCAAAAGTTATAATCTGTAGCCGTTGAAGTGCGCCACCTAAATTCCAAAGGAACTTCTACTAGATAGGTTGTAAGTTTGTTTTTTGATACATTTATCTCACTCTCATCAATAATACCATAAGTGAGGTTGTTATCTACTTCGACGATACCTATATTATGATTGTATGAATTTGAAGATATACCCAAACCAAGACCAATAGCTTTATTTCTTTTCTCATTAATAGGCATATCTCTAATAAACCCAAAATGAAAACCTGTAGAAAAGCCACTCTGCGAGACATCTTTTGGTTTATTACTTAAAAGATTATAGGTCACAGAGGCGTAAAATTGATCTTCTCTGTAGTTATTATCGGGCTCAGAATTGATAATCTTTTTTTTATTTTGAGCAAAACTAATACCTGTAAGACATAAAACTAAAAGCGATAATTTAATATTCATAAGTATAAATCTACAAAATCTGAGAATGTAAGCCATAAAAAACGCCTTGAAATTATCAAGGCGTTTTTTTTATAAAATTAAGTTTTAAAATTGATTAATCAATTTTAGTGTTTGTGATATACATAACTTTTAATGCATTAGCTTCTCGTAACTCTTGTTTGATATCTGAAACTATACCTGCGTTTGTTTTTACGTCTATCTTCATACCAACTACAAACCTTGTTTGTAGTTTTTCGTCTAGCTTATTTCTTGCTTCATATACAGACGTCTGTATATCTTCTAAACCTACAAAAGCATCGTTAATTTGAATACGTGGTTCGTCTCCAAATTTCTTATAGTCTTTTGATGGCTTACCTGCATAAATAAACATAGTTCTGTCTTTCTTAAGTTTCTCTATCTGATCTGCACTTGGTAATGTATTCTCTATCATTAAAGAGTTATCCCTCATTACAGTTGCCACCATAAAAAAGAAAAGTAACATAAATACAATATCTGGTAGTGAAGCCGTTGAAATAGCCGGTAACTCACCTTTATTTTTATTCTTAAACTTAGACATAATTATTACTTTTAATTTTTATCTGGTTCTGCTTCAGACAATTTCATAGGGAATAAATTCTTTATAGCTTCAATGCGCTCGTTAAGAACTTCATCCTTATTAAATTGATTCTTTTCCTTCTCTTCTAGCATGGTTATAAAAACATTTTCCACATCTGGGTAGTATTTTTTATACAACCTACGTGCTTCACGTTCTCTTAACTGATTATAAGCAGCTACAAGTTCGTTTTGTACCTCTATGTATTTTTCATAAGAAGTTTCCCTATCATGTTTCATAGAAATAATTGCTTTATCTGGGTGATCAGATGAAGATTCATCTTTCTTACCCTTACAATACGTACATACATCACCTGCGGCATTTGTACCACCTGCGTTATCTAAAAACTCAATAGCCGCTTTTCTTAAATCTTTAATTTCCATTACTTCGTCTTCGACAAATAATTGGTTGTTACGATTTATTAAAACTGTAAATAAGTTTTTCTGTTTAATAATAGGTGGATCATAATTGGTATCATCAATTGGAGGTAAACTCCTTAATATACCTTTATCTTTCTCTATCGTTGTTGTTACCAGGAAGAAAATTAACAGTAAAAAAGCAATGTCAGCCATTGAACCTGCATTAACTTCTGGTGCTGATCTTTTTGCCATAATACTTTATTTACTTATAATTTTTTTTGCTCCTGAGAAAATCATTGCTCCCGCCGCAATGGCTAGTAATAAATAGAAAGCGACTAAGCCTGCACCTACCATTTGCGATGTACCTTCGGTTGCTACTCCGCCTTCTTGTAGGTCGTATAATTTACCGTCACCTCCTGAAATAGCGTAAGAAATAACCAAAACAATAACAAATGCTCCTACACCTATTAACGTGTTTTTTAAGCCAGCAGTATTTGTAAATAAGTTTTTCAAGATAAAAAACAAAACAAGTGCTACAGCTAATCCGACCATAATGTATGCAACATATCCCATAGGATCTGCTAAACCATCTTGTCCACCTGTCTCAATAGCTTCATCTCCTGCTGCTACAATTCGCACTAAGAAAATGATACCTAAAAGACCGAGTATCGCTACTAGTATTTTTGATATAGTTTTAAAATTCATAATTTAATGTCTTATTTTTTGTGTTTTACTAATAAATCCATCAATGTAATTGACGCATCTTCCATATCATTTACAATGCTATCTATTTTAGCGATGATATAATTATAGAAAATTTGAAGTATAATAGCCACAATAAGACCAAATACAGTTGTTAAAAGTGCTACTTTAATACCACCTGCTACTAAAGAAGGATTCATATCACCTGCAGCTTCAATCTTATCAAAGGCAGAAATCATACCGATTACTGTACCCATAAAACCAAGCATTGGTGCTAAAGCTATAAATAAAGAAATCCAAGACACATTCTTTTCTAATTGTCCCATTTGTACACCACCATAAGCGACTACAGCTTTTTCAGCAGCATCAATATCTTCATCAGCTCTGTCTAGACCTTGATAGAAAATAGAAGCAACTGGCCCTTTTGTATTTCTACAAACTTCTTTAGCGGCTTCAATACCACCAGAAGCTAAAGCATCTTCTACGTTTTGTGTTAATTTTTTAGTGTTTGTTGTAGATAAGTTTAAATAAATAATTCTTTCAATAGCAATTGCTAATCCAAGAATTAAACATAGTAATACAATACCCATAAAACCAGGTCCACCTTCAATAAAACGCTTTTTTAATTCTTGATGGAAACTCAAATTTTCTTCAGCAGTTTCATCTGCCTGAATTACACTTGTTACAGTTGTTGCACTTGTTACAGCTAGTGTTGTTGCATTAGCATTAACAGTTCCGATGGCCATTAAGCATGTTATGGCGAGGATAGAAAATAATCTTTTCATTGTTCTTAATCTTAATTTTATTAGTTAAAGGGTTAAAGATAAAAAAATAAATGTAAATACTCCTTAAAATATAAGCAGAGAGGAAGGGATTCGAACCCTCGATACCCTTTTGGAGTATACACACTTTCCAGGCGTGCGCCTTCGACCACTCGGCCACCTCTCTCTAAATTTTAAAAAACAAATTACAGAGGGGCAAATAACGAAAAAAACTTCAAACCGTAAAATTTACTACGTTAATTTTAGGTCATTTCACCTCTTAACGATGTTTCAAATATGAATTGGAAATTATTTGCCCCTATTTTTTCTCCTAATAGGTACATTAGTTTAGTTATTGCTGCTTCTGTTGTAATATCTCTTCCTGAAATTACACCTATAGATTTTAGCTGAGAACTTGTTTCATATTGCCCCATAGCTACACTCCCTCCTGCACATTGAGTAACGTTAACTACATAGAGTCCGTTACTTATTGCTTTTTTTAGTAATGTAATAAACCAATCTTCATTTGTAGCGTTACCAGAACCATAAGTTTCTATAATTAACCCCTTAATTAGTGGGCTTGTCAATATCGCTTCTATTATAGGTTTTGAAATCCCTGGAAATAATTTTAGAATACCAACATTGGTATCCATAGCTGTACGTACAATTAATTTTTTGCCACTATTGGGTTTTAGTAATGCTTCTTTATTAATATTTAAATGCACGCCAGACTCAGCTAAATGTGGGTAATTAAGTGAATCGAAAGCTTCAAAATGTTCTGCATTTATTTTTGTGGTTCTATTACCTCTGTATAATTTATATTCAAAATACAACGCAACTTCTCTTATTACTGGCACACCATTAACATGTAAGGATGCCATTTGAATAGATGTAATTAAATTTTCTTTAGCGTCTGTACGTAAATCTCCAATTGGTAATTGAGACCCTGTAAAAACAACAGGCTTGTTTAAGTTCTCTAGCATAAAACTTAATGCAGATGCAGAGTAACTCATAGTATCACTGCCATGTAAAACAACAAAGCCATCAAATTTATTGTAATTACCTTCTATTATTTTGGCAATATCTGCCCAATATTTAGGACTCATATTAGATGAGTCTATAGGTGCCTTAAAAGAAACAGTTTCTATATTACAGTCTAAAAGGCGTAATTCTGGTATTCTAGTTAAGATATTATTAAAATCGAAAGCCCTCAAAGTGCCAGTATCGGCATCTTTTATCATTCCGATAGTACCACCTGTGTATATTAATAAAATATTTTGCTTTTGCATAATTTTAAATTCCGAATATAGCTTTTGAATTTTCTGTAGTAATCTCAGCCAATTCTTTTTCGCTTATTTGGTAAAGTTCGGATAATTTTTCTAATACCTTATTAATATATAAACTTTCGTTACGTTTACCTCGATAAGGCTTGGGTGCTAAGTAAGGCGCATCTGTCTCTAAAACAATATGTTTGGTATCTATTTGGTTTATAAACTGATCTATTTTACCATTCTTAAAGGTAACCACACCGCCTATACCTAATTTCATATTATAAGAAATGGCTTGTTTAGCTTGCTCTAAAGTGCCACTGAAGCAATGAAAAATACCAAATAAATCATCAGATTTTTCTTGTTCTAAAACTTCAAATATTTCGTTAAAAGCTTCTCTACAATGAATTACTATGGGGAGTTTATATTGTTTTGCTAAATTAATTTGATATCTAAAAGCTTCTATTTGAATATCTAACGTGCTTTTATCCCAATAAAGATCTATGCCAATTTCACCAACTGCATAAAATTTTCGATTGGCAAGCTGGTCTTCAACATGTTTTAATTCTTCTTTATAATTTTCTTTAACATGCGTAGGGTGCAACCCCATCATTAAAAAAACATAGTCTGGGAAATCTTTTTCTAACTGAAACATAGACGCCGTGTATGTTGAGTCTATTGCTGGTATAAAAAACCGCTTCACATTAGCATCTATAGCACGTTGAACCATTTCTGATCTATCATCATCAAAAGCTTCACTATATAAATGTGTATGTGTATCTGTAATAATCATAATGCAAAAGTAAATGTTTAATCCGTTATTCCATTTACTATATTTACACAAATTGCAACAATGAATACACTAAAAGCGCACCTCATAGACAAAGGTTATTCTAAAATAAAATTGAAACTTACCAAAACCAATCATTTTGAAATAAAAGCATCTATTAATAATATTAAAGGACGTTTTATTTTAGATACTGGCGCCTCTAGTAGCTGTGTAGGTTTTGAAGCGATTGAACGTTTTAATTTAAAAGTTAAAGATTCTGAAATAAAAGCAGTGGGTGCTGGCGCATCTAATATGTTAACCAAAGTTTCAAAATCTAACAACTTGAAGATTGGGAAATGGAAAAAATTAAATTTTGCAATTATACTATTTAACCTTTCTCATGTTAATGAGGGTCTTGTAAAACATAATGCAGAACCTGTAGATGGTATTATAGGTGCAGATATTTTAAAAAAAGCAAAAGCGATTATAGACTACGATAAAAAAAACTTGTACTTAAAACTATAAGCCCTATAAAACCTCGAGAATCTTTATATCTTTAACATAGAAAAGAATTAATAGCAACATGAATCCTTCTATAATAATAGCAGATGATCACCCTTTAGTACTTAAAGGATTAAATGATTATCTTATTGAACAACGTTTTAACGTTTTAGCTTCTGCCAAAAATGGCAAAGAAGCATTATCTCTAATTAAAGCTCACGTACCAGATATTGCAATTTTAGATATTAAAATGCCTTTTCTTACGGGCTTAGAAATTGCAGAAAAATGTAAAAAAGATAAACTGGCCACTAAAATTATCTTAATTACTTTTGAAAAAGATGAAACCACCTATAATATAGCTAAGTCTATTGGTGTATTTGGTTATGTGCTAAAAGAATTTGCTTTAGAAGAAATTGAAAACTGTATCGCATCAGTTATTAAAGACCGTCCTTATTTTAGCCCAGAACTACTTAACTTTTTAGAATTAAAAAAACAACCACAATATCTTAATACATTAACAACACACGAAAAAAACATACTTAGGTATATCTCTAACAATAAAACAGGAGTTGAGATTGGTGCGTTATTATCTATATCTACAAGAACAGTAGAAAAACATAAGAGTAATATTATTAAAAAGCTTAAGCTAGAGCGTAAACAAAATAGTTTACTGATTTGGGCTAAAGAAAACAGCGAATTTATTTAATATAAAATAAATGAAATATACGTAAAGTTACGTATAGTTTGGTATCTAAATTATACGGATATTTACAGCGTTATTAATTAGGGTTAATAACGAGCTATTAATTAGTTCTTAGGGATTATTAAGCCTTGGATTTTTATCCAAGGCTTTACTTTTTTTTAAAAAGTACCAAAATGAGCCAAAAGAGTAATAAAAACCAAAAAATACGTAAAGTTACGTATAGTATGGTGTCTAAATTATTCCGAATTTTACGTTGCCTATTAATTTTTGCCCCAAATTTAAGTTTCTAAAGCTCTAAATTTAATTTAAAATTTAGAGCTTTTTAAAAAAACCAATATATCTATGCAGACAATGAAAGATAATTATTCAAAAAAAGATAAGCTATTTATAATTCTACTTATCCTTAGTTCTATACTTGTAATATCAGCAAATATTGCAGTCAATTTTTTTAGTTAATTTTAGTTAGTTACTTATTGTAAGGAGAAAAAGCGCAATCATAAATGATTGCGCTTTTTTATATTTTAAAATTATAGATTAATTTATAATTCTAAAGCCTTGTTTAAATTATTATCCATTAATAATTCTTCAGGATTTTCTAATGCATCTTTAACTGCAACTAAGAAACCTACAGATTCTTTACCGTCAATAATTCTATGATCATAAGATAAAGCAACATACATCATAGGATGGATTTCAACTTTACCATCTACTGCTATTGGTCGCTCTATAATATTATGCATACCTAAAATACCACTCTGTGGAGGATTTATTATTGGTGTAGATAACATACTTCCAAAAACACCACCATTGGTGATAGTAAATGTTCCACCAGTCATCTCATCTACAGTGATTTCACCTTCTCTTGCTCTAATAGCTAAGCGTTTCACTTCAGACTCAATACCTCTAAACGATAAGTTTTCTGCATTTCTAATCACTGGTACCATTAATCCTTTAGGGCCAGATACCGCAATACTAATATCTACAAAATCGTAAGACAACATTTCTTTACCGTCTATCATTGAGTTTACAGCAGGATACATTTTTAACGCTCTAACAACTGCCAAACTAAAGAAACTCATAAAACCAAGACCTACTCCATGCTTAGCTTTAAACTGCTCTTTGTATTGTTTACGTAACTCAAAAATGGGTGTCATGTTAACCTCATTAAATGTGGTTAACATTGCCGTTGTATTTTTAGCTTCAACCAAACGCTCTGCTACTTTACGACGTAACATAGACATTTTACTACGCGATGTACCTCTGCTTCCGCCTGTTGGTGTACCCATAGAAGGCACCGCATTTACAGCATCATCTTTAGTTACTCTACCGTCTTTACCAGTGCCTGAAACAGTACTTGCATTCATTCCTTTTTCTGCTAAAATTTTCTTAGCAGCAGGACTAGCAGTACCAGTTGCGTAGGTTTTTGTTTCGGCAACTATAGGTTTTGGCTCCGCTTTCTTAGGAGCTGCTTCTTTAATTTCTGTTTTCACAGCAGCATCGCCACCTTCTGGCTTGGCTGCGCTTGTATCTATTAAACATACAACTGCACCTACCACAACAGGGTCACCTTCTTCATATCTATTACCATCAGCATCGGCCAATGTAATTATTCCACTAGCTTCTGCAGGTAATTCTAAAGTCGCTTTATCACTATCTACTTCTGCTATGGCTTGATCTTTTTCTACGTAATCTCCATCTTGCACTAGCCATTCTGCAATTTCTACTTCAGTAATCGATTCGCCTGGTGAAGGCACTTTCATTTCTAAAATCATGGGCTTTATCTTTATTTAAGCTCTAAATTTGAGTTGTATTGTTTTTATCTTTGGTTGTTTTTGGTTTTATCAAAAACGTAATCTATAACTTCTTGGTGTCTTATTTTTGAACGCACAGAACTACCTGCTGCAGGTGCACCATAAGGTCTTCTGCTTGCAGATCTAAATTGTTTTGCTTCGTCTAAATGCATTAACATATGGCTGTAAGCACCCATATTTCTTGGTTCTTCTTGTGCCCAAACAATATCGTCTGCATTTTTATATTTCTTAATAATATTTCGCATCGCTTCTGTTGGTAACGGAAACAACTGCTCTACTCTTACCAATGCAATATCTGTTCTTTCTAGTTTTTCTTGAGCTTCTAATAAGTCGTAATAAAACTTACCTGTAACAAAAACTAATGTTTTTACATGATCTATATTTGCGGTTTCATCATCTATTAACATCTCAAAACTTCCGTTTGCAAATGCATCTACCGATGACACAACTTTAGGGTGACGCAATAAACTTTTAGGTGTAAATATGATTAAAGGTTTTCTATAATTAACCTTCATTTGCCTTCTAATAAGGTGAAACATGTTGGCAGGTGTTGTACAATCTGCAACAAACATATTGTCTTTTGCACACACTTGTAAATAGCGCTCAATACGCCCAGAAGAGTGCTCTGCACCTTGACCTTCGTAACCATGTGGCAATAACATTACTAATCCGTTTTGTGTTTTCCATTTGTCTTCACCAGAAGAAATGTACTGGTCTATCATTATCTGAGCACCGTTACTGAAATCTCCAAATTGAGCTTCCCATATAACAAGTGTATTAGGACTTGCCATGGCATAACCATAATCAAAACCAACAACACCATATTCTGACAATGATGAATTAAAAATATTAAATTGACCTTGCGGTTCAGCAACATTTTTTAACAAAATTATTTCTTCTTCGCTATCTTCTACCTTAACAACAGCATGCCTATGCGAAAATGTACCACGCTCTACATCTTGCCCAGAAATTCTAACATTAAAGCCTTCTGCTAATAAAGTACCATAAGCTAAGTGCTCTGCCATTGCCCAATCTAAACGATTCTCATCGAACATGGTTTGGCGAGATTCTATTAAACGCTGAATCTTTCTTATAAACTTTTTATCTTCTGGTAAATTAGAAACAACTTTAGTAATATCTTTTAAAAGATCTTTTGAAACCGTTGTGTCTACGGGCTTCATCATTTCTGATTCATCTACACGCACAAAATCTTTCCACTGTTCGTGCATAAAACGAGAAATAACGGTCTTCTCAATTTTTCTAGAATCTTCTAGCTTTTCTTCAAGCTTATCTTTGTATTCTTTTTCTATTTTGGCAACGTAACCTTCAGTAATAACACCTTCAGACAATAAACGTTCTGCGTAAATATCTCTGGGGTTTTTATGTTTTGATATGGCTTTATAAAGTAAAGGTTGTGTAAACTTAGGCTCATCACCTTCGTTATGACCGTATTTTCTGTACCCTAGTAAATCTATAAAAACGTCGCGTTTAAATTTCATTCTAAAATGCAATGCAAATAAAATAGCATGTACTACAGACTCTGCATCATCAGAATTTACGTGTAATACTGGCGATAACGTCACTTTACCAACATCTGTACAATAGGTACTTGAGCGACCGTCTAAATAATTAGTTGTAAAACCAATTTGATTATTAACAACTATATGTATGGTTCCGTTAGTTTTATAGCCTTCTAACTGTGCCATTTGTACAAGCTCATATACTAGACCTTGACCAGCAATTGCAGCATCACCATGTACAACAATTGGTAAAACCTGTGATGCGTCTTCAATTTCTTTTTTATCTTGTTTTGCTCTCGCAATACCTTCTACAACAGCACCTACAGTCTCTAAGTGAGAGGGATTTGGTGCTATACTTAGGTTTATTTTCTTTCCGTTATCGGTTTCGCGATCACTGGTCCAACCTAAATGGTACTTTACATCACCATCAAATACTTCCTCTTCGTAATCTTTACCATCAAACTCACTAAAAATATCTTGTGCTGATTTGCCAAAAATATTTGTTAATGTACTTAAACGACCACGATGCGCCATACCCATAACAAATTCCTTAACACCATAGCCCGCTGCCGTCTCAATAAGTGCATCTAAAGCGGGAATAAGAGATTCGTTTCCTTCTAAAGAGAAACGCTTTTGACCAACGTATTTGGTATGTAAAAAAGTCTCAAAGGAAACAGCTTCGTTAAGTTTTCTTAATATATTTTTCTTTTCTTCTGCAGAAAAAGTAGGATGGTTATCGTTTATATTAAGCTTCTTCTGAATCCACTGAATTTCTTCGGGCTTTCTTATATACATGTATTCTACACCGATAGAGTCGCAATAAATGCGCTCTAAATGATCTATAATATCTTGAAGCGTTGCTGCACTTAAACCTAAAACTTCACCTGCAGAAAACTTAGATTCTAAATCGTTTTTAGATAAACCAAAGTTTTCTATTTCTAGAGTAGGCTCATACTTACGTCTGGCTCTTACTGGGTTTGTTTTTGTAAACAAGTGCCCCCTGTTTCTGTAACCATCTATAAGGTTTAAAATCTGAAATTCTTTTTGAAGTTGTTCTGGTATTTGTGCAGATACACCCTCAACGATTTCACCCTCCATTCCGTAATTTTCAGAACCGAAGTCGTAACCTTGAAAAAAGGCACGCCAACTTGGCTCAACAGAATCTGGGTTTTTAAGATATTGGTCGTATAAATCAGCAAAATATGCTGTATGTGCTGCGTTTAGAAAGGAATATTTATCCATTATTTTTTATGAGACGTTATCGCTTCAACAAAATTTATTCAAAAATACAACTTTTGCTAAATATAGATGTGGTTTTATTATATTTATAACATATTGAAAAAATAAGAATTATTAAGATGATAAATTTAATTGGGTTACGTTACAAAAAGATGATTTTTAGTAGCATTTTAATATTTCTTTTTACAGTCTTTTCATTTTCTCAAGATCTAAAAAACACATCACCCTTTTGGAAAAACGTTCAATTTGGTGGAGGTTTAGGACTAAATATAGGTAATGATTTTTTTAGTGCGGCTTTAGCACCAAATGCACTTTATAGATTTAATCCTTATATAGCTACTGGTGTTGGTTTAAACTTTCAATACAGTTCGCAACGCGACACATTTAAATCTACTGTTTTAGGTGCTAGCGCTATTGGCCTATTTAATCCGTATAGAGAAATACAGCTCTCTGCAGAGTTTGAACAACTGCATGTTAATAGAGAATTTGACCCACTGTTTCAATTACAAAATAACCCAAGTTTTGAAGAACGCTATTGGTACCCAGCTTTATTTATGGGTTTAGGTTATACAAACGGTAATGTTACTATTGGTATAAGATACGACCTATTATATGACCAAAATAAAAGCATACAACCCGAAGCATGGATGCCTTTTGTGAGGTTTTGGTTTTAAGCATACTTAAATTTATACCACACCTTTTGCCAAATACGTTGTAAGATTAAAAATGCAATAGCTTCAGATAGTTTTACCGTGTCGTTACCATCAATTTCACGGACTTTAATTTCAGAAACATCTACGATATAAAGTAAATTAACATAATCTGAAAATTTATTTTGAATAAGATAAAATAGCGCTTCTTGCAATACTAATTTTAAACTTGTTGGCAACGTATCTTCATCTAACTCTAAATCTACATTGGCAGAAAGTAAATCTTTATTTAATTGAATTATTATTTTTTTATAGAGCTCTAGTTGATTTGCTTCTGCTATTAAATCTTGAAATGTGTCAGGTAGTTTCATTTTTATTTTAAACTGAAAGACTTAAACATTTCGCGTCATAAGACTGTTTCCAAAATCTTTTAATTGCATTTTTTTAGAAGCAGAAATATTTAAATTTTCTAATATTAAAAAGGCCTTTAACGTATAGTTTTCAATTTCTCTTTGAGTTGCCTCTGCTGAGCCACTAGAGATAAAAAACTGTTTTACAGTTTTAATTTTCTCAGTATTATCTTCAAAATTTTTAGCGAATAAATCTTCGAGTTGAAGCCTTTCAGATGTACCCAAAAACTCTAATGCTTTTAAATATAAATAGGTCTTTTTGTTTTCTATAATATCACCACCAACCTGTTTACCAAAGGTTTCCGGGTTTCCGAAGGCATCTAAATAATCATCTTGAAGCTGAAATGCAATACCTAAATAACGACCAAAATCATATATTGCATTTTGGTCTTCTTCTGAAGCATCTGCAACAATAGCACCCATTTTCATGGCTGCACCAACCAAAACAGCTGTTTTATACTCTATCATTTTAAGATATTCTGATATCGTAACATCACTTCTGGTTTCAAAATCTACGTCGTACTGCTGGCCTTCGCAAACCTCTAAAGCTGTTTTACTAAACAACTTTGCTAAAGCTAAAAATGTACTAGGCTTGTAATTTTCAAATAACTGATAAGCCATTATTAGCATGGCATCACCAGATAAGATACCTGTATTAATATCCCATTTTTCGTGAACTGTGGCTTTACCTCTTCTTAAAGGGGCATCATCCATAATATCATCATGTACTAAAGAAAAATTATGAAACACCTCAATAGATAGAGCTGCATTCATTGCCTTATTAACATTGCCACCAAAAATCTCAGCAGTCATTAAAGTTAAAACAGGTCTTAACCGCTTACCACCAAGATTAAGAATGTAATTGATGGGATGGTAAAGATTTTTAGGTTCTTTATTTACTGTAAACTCTTTTAAATGGTTAATAAAAGATATTTGATACGCTTCTGTATTTTGCATGTCACAAAAATAATGCTTTCATCATATTTTATTGCAATGTTAACGGAGTTAAAAAAAGACTAAAACTTAGGAAACTTTTATTGTTTTTAAAGTTTCCTTACTTACATTTGCCAACTAATATGAGAGAAAATATTTTACATAAATCATCAGAACTCTTTTTAACTCTTGGTTCTAAGAGTGTTACCATGGATGATATTGCTAATGCTATGGGCATTTCTAAAAAGACTATTTATGTGCATTTTAGCAATAAAACTAAATTAGTTGAAGCTGTAACATTTCATTTATTTGATACTATTTGTAATGGCATAGATCATATATGCAACACGGCATCTAACCCAATTGAAGAGCTTTACTCTATTAAAATGTTTGTAATGCACCATCTTAAAAACGAAAAGGCATCACCACAATACCAACTCAAAAAATACTACCCTCAAATTCATAACCAGTTAAAAATTAAGCAATTCGATAAAATGCACAAGTCTGTTGAAGACAGCCTAATGCATGGAGTAGAAACTGAGGTTTTTAGAAATACTATAGACGTCGATTTTATTTCTAGAATGTATTTTACAGGTATGACCGGTATTAAAGACAATATGTTTTTTCCGACAGAGCACTACCAAATGGACTATTTAATGGAGAGTTACTTAGAATATCATCTTAGAGCTATTGTTACAGAAAAAGGATTAGAAATATTAAATCAGTTTATAACAAAAAATCAATCATAAATTATAATGAAACACTTTTCAATAATTATTTTACTACTGTGTTTTAGCTTAGGGTTTTCGCAACAACAACCGCAACGCTTTTCGCTACAAGAAGCCATAGACTTCGCTTTAGAAAATAACAGAACTGCTATAAACGCATCTCGAGATATTGCAGCTGCAAAGCAACAAAAATGGGAAACTACAGCATCTGGTTTACCACAAATAAGTGCTAGAGCAGATTACCAAAACTTTTTAAAACAACAAGTTTCAGTAATTCCGGCTGAAATTTTTGGCGGGCAACCAGGCACATTTCAAGATGTTATTTTTGGCACCCAACAAAGCGCAAATGTATTTGCAACTGTAGACCAAAAAATATTTGATGGCTCGTATTTAGTCGCTCTACAATCTGCAAAGGTGTTTTTAGAAATTTCTGAAAATGCAAAAACTAAAACCGATCTCGACGTAAGAAAATCAGTTATTGATGCTTACGGCAATGTATTACTTGCAGAAGAAAGTCTAATTATCTTAAACCGAAATATAGTTGTTTTAGAAAAAAATCTTTTTGAAACTGCTAAAATTTATGAAAATGGTTTGGGTGATGAAGAAAGTGTAGAGCAGCTTCAAATTACCCTATCTAGTGTAAAAAGCAATCTTAATAATGTTAGTAGACTAAGAACTTTAGCGTACCAAATGCTAAATATTACTTTAGGACTAGACGTTTACAACACCTTAGAGCTTAGCGATAATTTAGAAAATTTAGCTCAAAACAACATGTCTTTATCTTTATTAGACGAGGAAAACAACCCTGAAAAAACTATAGATTATCTCATTGCTAATAATGACACTAAAGCAAAATCACTTATGGTAAAATTAGAAAAAAGTAAAGCGCTACCAACTTTAAACGCTTTTTTAAACGGTGGTTATTCTGCTTTTTCTAATGATTTTTCATTTTTAAATAACGACCAACGTTGGTTTGGTTCTTCGTTATTTGGCGTTAACCTAAGCATTCCTATTTTTAGCTCTGGCATGCGAAGTTCTGCAACGCAGCGTGCAAAAATTAACTTAGAAAAAGCCGAGACGCAGTTAACAGAAACTGAGCAACGTATAAAACTACAAATGGCATCGGCAAAAAGCGATTACCAATTTGCTATTGAAGATTATGCAAATAAAAAACAAAACCTAGCACTTGCTGAGCGTATAGAAACTAAAAACCAAACCAAATTTTTTGAAGGTATTGGTTCAAGCTTTCAACTAAGACAAGCACAAACACAATTATATACAGCACAACAAGAGTTATTACAAGCTATGTTAGATGTTATAAACACTAAAGCTACGTTAGAAACTATTTTAAATACACCAATCAATAATTAATTAACCAACCCATATGAAACATATATATCAAATACTAATTGTAGCACTTATTCTAGTTTCCTGTTCAGGTGAAAAAAAGAATTCTGTTGAGACCGTTTTAGAAAAAGGAGACCTTAAAACCTTAAGAGAAAAAAGAGGTAGTCTCGTTAATGAGCAACAAGCACTTAGTGACCAAATAAAGCTTTTAGATGATAAAATAAAAGTAATGGATACGACAAAAAACATTCCATTAATAACCACATTTAAAGCAAATAATGAAGTTTTTAATCATGTTATAGAACTTCAAGGAAACGTAACAACAAAAGATCTTCTTACAATTACACCAGAGTATAATGGCATATTAACACATGTGTATGTTAAAGAAGGACAAAACGTTAGTAAAGGGCAGATATTAGCAAAAATTGATGATGGAGGTTTAAGTCAACAAGTAGCGCAGTTAAAAATACAATCGGCATTAGCTAAAACGACTTTTGAACGTCAGAAGCGTTTATGGGATCAAAATATTGGAAGTGAAATTCAATATTTACAAGCCAAATCTACTTACGAGTCTCAAAAGGAAGCTGTTAATCAATTAAACAAACAAATAGCTAAAACAACAGTGAGAGCGCCTTTTTCTGGTATAATAGATGATATTATAACAGAGCAAGGCAACGTAGTTGGCGCAGGGCAAACACCATTAATGCGTATTGTTAATTTAGATAATATGTATATTGAAACTGAGGTGCCAGAGCGTTACGTAATAGACGTTATAGCTGGTAAAAATGTTGAAGTAAGTTTACCTGTTTTAGGAAAAACTATAGCAACTAAAGTACGCCAAGCTAGTGATTTTATTAATCCTGCAAACAGAACCTTTAAAGTAGAAATTGCAGTGCCAAATAAAGATAAATCTATTAAACCTAATCTTACAGCACGTTTAAAAATTAACGATTACACCAATGAAAAAGCACTTTTAATACCGCAAAGCGTCATTTCTGAAAACGCAGCTGGTGAGCAATTTGTCTATGTGGTAAGTAACAAAAATAGTAACGGCATTGGTAAAGCCAAGCGTGTTATTATTAAAACAGGTAAAACTCAAGGTGATATTATTGAAGTACTTTCTGGTCTAGTAAATGGTGCTGAAATTGTTAAAGAAGGTGCAAGAAGTGTAAGAGATGGACAATCTGTAGATGTAATAAATTATAAAGAAGACGAAGATGGAGAGTAAAAAGAAAAAAAATATAGATAAAGAATTTGGCCTATCATCTTGGGCTATAAATAACAAAACCACAATGTATGTGCTTATCGCTGTGTTTTTATTTCTTGGTGTTTCTGCTTTCTTTAGTATGCCTCGAGAAAACTTTCCAGAGGTTAACGAAACTAAGATTTATATAAGCACCATATATCCTGGTAATACTGCAGAAGATATTGAGAAATTAGTTACAGACCCTTTAGAAGATAAACTAAAAACGGTGAGTAACGTTGTAGAAATTACCTCAACATCGCAAGAAGATTACTCTATGCTAATGGTAGAGTTCGATGAAAACATTACAGTAGAACAAGCCAAACAGAAAGTAAAAGATGAAATAGACTCTGAAACTTCTGGTGAAGATTGGCCAACATTTAATGGTGCAAAAGTAGAACCAGATGTTTTTGAGTTAAGCTTATCTGAAGAAATGCCCATCTTAAATATTAATATTTCTGGTGATTATCCTATTGAAAAATTAAAGGATTATGCAGAATACCTGCAAGATGAAATAGAAGATTTACCTGAAATTAAAAAAGCAGATATAAGAGGTGCGCAAGAAAAAGAAGTTGAAGTTGCCGTTGACATTTATAAAATGATGGCTGCTAAGGTAACTTTTAATGATATTCTTGGCGCTATTGGCAACGGAAACGTTACACAGTCTGCAGGAAACTTAAAAGCGAGTGGCCAACGCAGAACCATACGTATTATTGGCGAAATAGAAACACCATCTGAGCTTGAAAACTTTGTTGTTAAAGCTGAAAACGGAAATGCTATTTACCTTAAAGATGTTGCAACTGTTTCTTTTAAAGAAGAAGATTTAACAACCTATGCAAGAAAATCGGGTAAACCCGTAGTAATGCTAGACGTAAAAAAGCGCGCAGGTAAAAACATGGTTGCTGCCGCCGAACAAATACGAGCCATAAAAGAAAATGCTGTTAAAAATGTCTTCCCTAAAGATTTAGAAGTTTCAATTACAAACGACCAATCGTCGGTTACTATTGGCCAGGTTGATGATCTAGTAAACAATATCATCTTTGGTGTTATTTTAGTGGTGACGGTTTTAATGTTCTTTTTAGGATTTAAAAATGCCCTATTTGTTGGTTTTGCTATACCAATGTCTATGTTTATGTCTTTAATGATTTTAGGCGCTATTGGTTATAGTTTAAATACGATGGTGCTTTTTGGTCTTATTATGGGGCTAGGTATGTTAGTGGATAACGGTATTGTAGTTGTAGAAAACGTTTACCGCTTAATGGAAGACGAAGGCCTAAGTCGTTTAAAAGCAGCAAAAGTAGGTATTGGCGAAATTGCATTTCCTATTATAATTTCAACATTAACGACAGTGGCAGCATTTGTACCATTAGCCTTTTGGCCTGGTATAATGGGTGAGTTTATGAAGATTTTACCTATTACATTATCTATAGTTTTAGGCTCTTCATTATTTGTTGCCATCTTTTTTAACTCGGTATTAGTATCTCAATTTATGAAGATTGATGATAAAGAAATGCCTATTAAACAAATTATAAAAACTACTAGTATTGTTGGTGGTATTGGTTTATTAATTTTAATTTTTGGTGGTACATATCGTGGTCTAGGTACCGTAATGATTTTTACAGCCCTTTTACTTTGGGCTTACCGTTTCTTTATTAGAAAATGGGCCAATAACTTTCAAACAAAATCGTTAGTAAAACTTGAAAACTGGTACGAGCGTATGTTAAGTGGTGCCTTATCTAAAAAGCGCCCTTATATTTTAAGTATAGGCACCTTTTTATTATTAATTGCTGCATTTATGGCATTTGGGACTTCAATAGACCAGAAACGCACAAAAATTGAATTTTTTCCAGACAACAAACCAAATCAAATTATTGTTTATATAGAATACCCAGAAGGTACAGCTATAGAAAAAACCAATGCCATTACTAGCAAAATTGAAACCCGCGTCTACGAGGTAATTAACCAAAGTCAATATATTGATGACGGTAAAAACTTCTTAGTAGAAAGTGCCGTTTCGCAGGTTGGTAAAGGTGCTGGTAATCCACAAACAGATGGTGGCTCTGAAGCCGAAATTCCGCACAAAGCTAAAATTACAGCATCTATGCGCGAGTACAAATACCGACGTGGAGAAGACAGTGAAATTTTAAGACAAAAAGTACAAGAAGCCTTAGTTGGTATTTTTCCAGGAGTATTAATTTCTGTTGAAAAAGATGCGAATGGGCCACCTGCTGGCTCGCCAATTAATGTTGAGATTGAGGGTAATGACTATAACCAATTAATAGCTGTTGCAGAGCAAATGCGAGAATTTATTAATTCGAGAAGTATACCTGGTATTGATGAGCTTAAAATAGATGTTAATAAAGACAAACCAACCATGCAGGTTGAGATAGACAGAGAAAAAGCTGGCGAATTAGGTGTTAGTGCTAACCAAATTGGTAGTCAATTACGTAATTCTATCTTTGGGTCTAAAGCCGGTATTTACAAGCAAGATGGTGATGATTTTGATATTTATGTACGCTTCAATGAAGAAAATAGATATAATAAAAGCGCCTTGTTTAATCAAAATATAACCTTTAGAGATAATACGGGTAAAATAAAAGAAATTCCGTTGTCTGCAGTTGCCAGTCAAAAAAACAACTCTGGTTTTAGCGCCATAAAACATAGAGACACCAAACGTGTAGTTACTATATATTCTGCTTTAGCGCCTGGCTATACAGATGCAGGTGCTATTGTAACTCAAATTCAGAATGAAATGAAGAGTTACGACAATTTACCTGCTGATGTTAAGGTTGATTACACAGGGCAAATTGAAGAGCAAAACAAGCAAATGGCTTTTTTAATGGGAGCCTTCTTTACAGGTCTTGGTTTAATTTTCTTTATTTTAATTTTTCAATTTAATTCAATTTCAAAACCAACTATTATTATGTTGGCTATATTTTTGAGTTTAATTGGTGTGTTTGGTGGCTTGGTAATTTCGGGTAGCGCTTTTGTAATTATGATGACTATGGTTGGTATTATATCGCTTGCCGGAATTGTGGTTAACAACGGAGTGGTATTACTAGATTACGCACAGTTACTTATAGACAGAAAAAAGAACGATTTAGGCCTAGAAAAAGAAGATTATTTAACTAAAGACGACCTTTTTAATAGTATTGTAAAAGCAGGTAAAGCGCGTTTAAGGCCTGTGCTTTTAACTGCAATTACTACTATTTTAGGATTAATACCGTTAGCAATTGGCTTAAATATTAACTTCTTTACACTGTTTGCAGATTTTAATCCTAATATTTATATGGGTGGTGATAACGTGGTTTTTTGGGGACCACTAGCTTGGACGGTTATTTACGGCTTATTTATAGCCACTTTCCTTACACTTATTGTGGTACCAATTCTGTTTTTCTTAAGTGTGCGATTAAAGATGTGGTTTCATAATTCTAAAAGAATTGAGTCTAACGATTTAGCAACTAAGAGCACCCTTAATATAGATAAGCGCTTAGACGAAAGCGCCTTATAAAAAAGACTATTTAAAAATAAAAATCGCAGCTAATGTACTGAGGTTAGATTAATAGCCAAAAGCGCCACAACAAATGTTGTGGCGCTTTTATTTAATTTTTTATCTTTATATATATACTTAATTATGAAATTACTAAGCTCAATAATTACACTCATTTTTCCACTATTACTATTTAGTCAGAGTGAAAGCTTAGTAGATGTTACATGGCATTGCACACGTATTATAATTGGTGGTAACGAAATAGTAGCACCAAGTAATAACGAAGTAGTAAGTGTTACCTTAGAATTGACTGACGATAATGACCCAAATACTGACGCTTTTAGCAGTGGAGTCTGTAATAGTTTAACTTCATCTGGTAGTAACATCACCTATAACGACCCAGAATCAACCTTTACAATTTCAGGATTAGCACAAACATTAATTGTTTGCGGACTTACTGAAAATCTGATTTTTGAAAATAACTATTTTAATTTTTTCTACAGTACTGTAGATATACCACTGTCATACACGATAACCACTGTAGATGACTTAAACCTTTTAACAATTACAGCACCAAATGGCGATATTGCTAATTATGAAGCCGTAATTTTAAGTCAGCCAGACATCAAATGGGTAGAAATTAATATACACCCAAATCCTACAACAAACACCATCACCATCACTACTAAAATAAATACTATTGAGCGTATTGAAATTTACGCTATAACAGGAGAAATTTTAAAATCAATAAAAAAACCTGTTTCCACTATTGATGTCTCTAATTTTTCAAAAGGAACTTACTTTCTTAAAGCCTATAGTGGTGACTATTGCACAATTAAACAGTTTGTAAAAAAATAAACACGTACAAAAGCGCTTTTACAACTCTTATATTATTAATAATAGTGCTAAATTTGCAGCCTATTTATAGTCAATAAATTACAATGTACAGAAGTCACAATTGTGGTGAATTAAGAGCATCACACAATAATACAGAAGTTACACTTTCGGGTTGGGTTCAAGGAATAAGAGATAAAGGGTTTATGATTTATATCGATTTACGAGATCGTTATGGCATTACACAACTTTACTTTGATGAAGAACGCACCTCAAAAGACTTAATGGAAAAAGCGTCTAAGTTAGGACGCGAATTTGTAATACAGGTTAAAGGAAACGTTATAGAACGTGCGTCGAAAAATCCAAATATTCCGACAGGTGATATAGAAGTTTTAGTTTCAGAATTAAATATATTAAACGCCTCTTTAGTACCGCCTTTTACTATTGAAGATAAAACAGATGGTGGTGACGACTTACGTATGAAATATCGCTACCTAGATATTCGTCGTAACCCTGTAAAAGAAAGCTTAATATTTAGAGCTAAAGTAACACAAGAGGTTAGAAATTACCTTTCGGGTGATGGTTTCATAGAAGTAGAAACACCCTATTTAATAAAATCTACACCAGAAGGAGCTCGAGATTTTGTAGTGCCTTCTCGTATGAATGAAGGACAGTTTTACGCGCTTCCACAATCACCTCAAACCTTCAAACAATTATTGATGGTTGGTGGTATGGACAAATACTTTCAGATTGTAAAGTGCTTTAGAGATGAAGATTTACGTGCCGATCGTCAGCCAGAATTTACACAAATAGATTGTGAAATGGCGTTTGTAGAGCAAGAAGATATTTTAAATGTTTTTGAAGGTTTAACACGTCATTTACTAAAAGAGGTGAATGGTGTAGACGTTGAAAAATTCCCAAGAATGCTTTACGATGATGCCATGCGTTTGTATGGAAACGACAAACCAGACATTCGTTTTGGAATGGAATTTGGAGAATTAAATGCTGTTGCACAACATAAAGACTTCGGTGTTTTTAATAATGCGGAATTGGTTGTTGGTATTGCTGTACCAGGTGGAAATAGCTATACAAGAAAAGAAATAGACAAATTAATAGATTGGGTAAAGCGTCCGCAAGTTGGTGCTTTAGGTATGATTTATAGCCGTTGTAACGACGATGGAAGCTTTAAATCTTCAGTAGATAAATTTTACGATCAAGACGATTTAGCCAAATGGGCAGAAGCTACAGGAGCTAAAAAAGGAGACTTAGTTTGTGTACTTTCTGGCGATACAAACAAAGTACGCGCACAATTAAGCGCATTACGTATGGAATTGGCAACACGTTTAGGACTAAGAGATCCTAAAGTTTTTGCTCCACTTTGGGTTATAGATTTTCCGTTATTAGAATTAGATGAAGAAACAGGGCATTACCATGCTATGCACCATCCATTCACTTCACCAAAACCTGGACAAATAGAATTATTAGACACCCATCCAGGTGATGTAAAAGCCAATGCTTACGATTTAGTGTTAAACGGAAACGAAATTGGAGGAGGCTCTATCAGAATTCATGATAAAGCAACACAGGCCATAATGTTAAAACATTTAGGCTTCTCTGATGAAGATGCAAAAGCTCAGTTTGGTTTCTTAATGGATGCTTTTGAATATGGCGCACCACCACACGGAGGCTTAGCTTTTGGTTTAGATAGATTAGTTGCTATTTTAGGAGGCCAAGAAACGATTAGAGATTTTATTGCATTCCCTAAAAACAACTCGGGTCGCGATGTTATGATAGATGCACCAGCACCAATTGATGATGAGCAACTAAAGGAACTAAGTTTAAAATTGAATTTAAAATCATAAACTATTAAAATCCTGCTTCTTGCAGGATTTTTTATTAGATTTAAACTGTGCCAACAACATCAAAAATTTTTAAACGCTTACATATTTGGAGATATAAACATATCTCTGAAAAAAACTTTGTGTTTTTACTAAGCTTAATTATTGGGTTATTAGCTGGTATCATCTCTGTAACTATAAAAAATATAACCTTTACTATAGAGGCTATTTTAGAGAAAGGTATTGTACTTACTCAAAATAGTATTTACTTTATCTTACCAATTATTGGTTTACTATTGGTGTATCTTTTTGTAAAATATGTAACTAAAAAACCAAGTGGCCACGCTATACCTACTATTTTATATGCTTTATCTAAACGCAATGGCATTATAAATAAAAAAAATATTTATTTACCATTAATTACAGCACCTCTAACTGTAGGATTTGGTGGTTCGGTTGGGTTGTTAGGTCCAGCAATTTTATCTGCTTCAGCATTAAGCTCTAACTTAAGCAGATGGTTACATGTAGACAAAAAAACACGAAGTTTGCTTATAGCTTGTGCATCTGCAGGTGCCATCGCTTCGATTTTTAAATCACCAATTGCAGCAATTATATTCGCTATAGAGGTCTTTAGCTTAGATCTTACATTTGCATCATTATTACCACTATTAATAGCATCAGTATCTTCTGTAATTACGTCATACTTTTTTTTGGGTGATAGTGTATTATTAGATTTTACAGTCTCAGAAAAGTTTGCCATTAAAGACACGTTATTTTATATCCTTTTAGGAATTGGCACTGGTATCGCGTCTATTTACTTTTCAAAAATATACTTTGGTATTACCAACTTCTTTAACCGCTTTAAATCTGCAAAACACAAACTTATTATTGGTGGTTTAGCCATAGGTGTGATGTTATTTTTTATTCCACCACTTTATGGTGAAGGCTTCAGTTTTATAAACGATTTAATGGCTGGTAACGATATTAAAGCTTTAGGAAACACACCTTTTGATGCTTATTTAGATAATATTTGGATTGTTATTGGCTTACTATTTGGCATCACACTTTTTAAAGCCATAGCAATGACTACAACTTTTGCCGCAGGAGGCTCTGGCGGAATTATTATACCAACACTAGTTATGGGAAGTGCTTTAGGAAATGTAGTTGCTAAAGTAATTAATAATTGCGGATTAGGCTTTGCTGTATCTGAAGCTAACTTTACTTTAATTGGTATGTCTGGTCTTATAGCTGGTGTACTGCATGCGCCACTAACTGCTATATTTTTAATAGCAGAAATTACGGGTGGCTATGCCCTATTTATACCATTAATGATTACAGCTTCTATGTCGTTTATTATTAATAAAAACGGATTAGACCATACAATTTACACCAAAGAACTGCTAGAAAAAGGTGCGCTATTAACACAAGATAAAGATAAAAATGTATTAACATTAATGACCTTAGATGCTGTAATAGAGAAAGATTTTATTCAGTTACACCCAGATATGTCATTGGGCGCTATGCTAAAAGATGGTGTCTCTAAATCTAACCGAAATTTATTTCCAGTTACTGATACAGACAATAGTTTTGTTGGTATTATATTACTAGATGATATAAGAACCGTAATGTTTGATCAGTCGCTTTACAACTCTACCACAGTAGAAACATTTATGCAAAAACCACCTGAATATATTCATTATGAAGATGACTCTATGGAAGTGGTTATGAAAAAATTTCAGTCTTCTGGAGCTTGGAATTTACCCGTTATTAAGGATCGTAAATATTACGGTTTTGTATCTAAATCAAAATTATTAACGGCTTATAGACGCGAATTAATTAATTTTACATCTTAGCTTACAAGTAACTCTCATATTTAGTACATTATAATACTTTAACCCAAATAAGGGTCTTTAAGACTCTAAAAAATAATAAAACAAGACTAATGAAACCTATAAAAATTATAACATTCATAGCCTTTATTGCTTCAGTTGCAAGTATTATTTCTGGCTTAATACTAGATATTTCTTATGCTCAAAAACTCGTTGGGTTTGGTGTTGTTGGACTATTCTTAGTTGTGTTTCCACTATTTTCTTATTACAGATGGAAAGGCAAGGATATTAGAGATTACATGCTAACAAAAGAAAATCTAGATAAAATGAAGGCCAACCAAAAAGAAAATAAAATATAAATGTATTTTATAAAGCCTAACACTTATTAGTTGAGCCCTTTATTAATAAAGACTTACATAAAATCACTTAATTATTTAACCTTCAAGGTGTTAAAATTATACAATTTCTTAACATTCCAATTAATTTAAATTATATCTTTGTTTTTTAATTTTTATTTATTTTATAATGACTGGAACAGTTAAATTTTTTAATGACTCTAAAGGATTTGGATTCATTACCAACGATGAAACAGGAGAAGACATCTTCGTACACGTATCAAACCTCAACAACGTAGAATTACGTGAAGGAGATAAAGTCGAGTACAGCGAAGAAGAAGGAAGAAAAGGAATGGTTGCCGCTCAAGTAGAGGTACTATAAGTATATATCTTATAAGTTTCAGCGCTCAACTTTTAGTTGGGCGTTTTTTTTGCTCTAATTTTAACTATTCGTTAGTTTTAGTAAATATAATAGGCAGATCACTTTTACGTACTTTAACAATATAAAATGGTTGCGTCATAACTGAGTTAGATAACCGATCTGGTGCGTTTTGCTTTATAGCCACAACAATATTTTCAGAATTTTTAGTCATATTTAAATCTAAACTGAAACCACCGCTACCCTTAACTTCACCAAAAACAGCCACTACATCAAAGACAGAAAAATCTATTTCTACTTCAGAAAAACCAGATGTCACCGTATTTACTGAGTTCATTTTAGTTATTAAAGTATCCCAATCATTTTGGTTAGATACAACTATATTTTGGGCTTTTATACCTTCAGCACCCGAGCCGTATAAATTACCTTTTGCTATTAATGTAGATAGTATTGTTTCGCTTTTAGAAGTTTTCATATTTGTTTTGCAAGCAAAAGTTACTAATAGTACTATAACTAACATCGTGTTTCTCATGATCTTTTATTTTAATTTAGATTACGTTTTTCAATAAAAAAACGTTTCATTAACGCAGAAGCTTCTTCAGCCATAACACCACTTATCACCTCTGTTTTTGGGTGAAGCTTTGTACCTAAAGCCTTAAAACCACGTTGGTCATCTGAAGCGCCATAAACAATTTTAGAAATCTGGCTCCAATACAATGCACCTGCACACATTTGGCAAGGCTCTAATGTTACATACAATGTACACTTTGCTAAATATTTACCTCCCAAAAAATTAGCAGCAGACGTTATGGCTTGCATTTCTGCATGTGCGGTAACATCGTTTAATAATTCGGTAAGGTTATGAGTTCTAGCAATAACTCTATCTTCTACTACAATAATAGCACCAACAGGTATTTCACCTTTTTCAAAAGCAGCTTCAGCTTCTTGAAGCGCTTTTTTCATAAAATAAGTATCGTCAAACGGATTTATCATAGTTGTAAAAGTACAATTTCAAACCAATTACAAATCATTGCGGCAAGAAATTTGATGTTCTAATCGCAAAGCTACAAATTATGAAACTGAACTATTCTATTTCAATTCCTAAACCTTGCCATGAAGATTGGTCTAAAATGAGTAAAAATGAAAAAGGTCGTTTTTGTAAATCTTGTTGCAAAACGGTTGTTGATTTTACTCATATGAATGTTAATGAGATTCAGAATTATATACATAACAACAAAAATAAACGCATCTGTGGCCATATAAAACAGAGCCAACTAAAGACAATTAATCTAAAAATACCTGAAGTTGTTTTTAATAAAACTTGGAATTTTCGCAGACTATTTCTTTTAGCACTATTATTAACAATGGGCACAACCTTGTTTACTTGTTCTAATACTGACGGTAAAAAACAAAAGATAAATAGTATTGAAGTCGTAGAGACATATAAAAAATCTATTGATACAATTTTAAAAAACAATGACGGTAAAAAAGTTGTATTAGACACAAGCGCAACATCACTAAAACAAAAAGTTAAACCAAAAATTAAAGATGAAATAATTGAAGATGGCATGGTAATTATAGAAACGGTTGGTGAAATTGACGTAATACCAACACTAATAGATGATTTAAACACTATTACTATAGATGATTTAGAAATTGAAACACCAGATAATGATGATGATTTATTAGGGCTCTTGGTAATAGAAAATCCTCCTAAATTTTTAGACACACCTGATAATTTAACCCTTTCAGAAAAAAGAGAATACTTTTCTAAAAGAATAATAGAAATAGTAATGGCTAATTTTAATAGCGCTGTTATTAATAATCTTAACTCAGAAGAAAAAGAAAAAATTAATACACAATTTAAAATTGATGAGAAAGGGTTTGTAAAAGATATAAAAATAAGAGGTTCATATAATTTATTAATAGAAGAAGAGATAAAACGAGTTTTAAATTTATTACCACAATTAAAACCTGGAAATCATAGAAGTAAAAATATTGCTACAATCTTTACTTTACCAATCTCGTTTATAATTGAAGACTAATAAAATCTCGTATTTTTACAACGTGAAAAATTCACTCTTAGAACATATCAACCTACCAAAAGATTTACGAAATCTTAAAGCTAACGACCTCCCTCAATTAGCTAAAGAATTACGCGAGTTTATTATAAATATAGTGGCCACAAAGGAAGGGCATTTAGGTGCTAGTTTGGGTGTTGTAGAATTAACTATTGCATTACATTACGTTTTTAACACACCAAAAGATTTATTAGTTTGGGATGTTGGTCACCAAGCGTATGGGCATAAAATACTAACGGGTCGTAAAGCTGTTTTTGATACCAACCGCAGACTTAACGGTATTAGTGGTTTTCCAAAACGTAGCGAAAGCACTTATGATACTTTTGGTGTTGGGCATTCATCAACCTCAATTTCTGCAGCTTTGGGTATGGCAATTGCATCACAACTTAAGGACAAAAACAAACACCATATTGCTATAATTGGAGATGCTTCTATTGCAGGCGGAATGGCGTTTGAAGGCTTAAATCATGCAGGTGTTACTGATGCTAATTTGTTAGTTATACTCAACGATAATGCCATTGGTATTGACCCAAGTGTTGGTGCTTTAAAACAGTATTTAACCAATGTAAAAAAAGGCACTGAGAAACAAGATAATATTTTTGAAGCTTTAAATTTTAATTATTCCGGACCTATAGATGGACACAATTTACCGTTATTAATTTCAGAATTAAAACGTTTAAAAACTGTAAAAGGCCCAAAGTTTCTGCATGTTATTACTACAAAAGGAAAAGGCTTAAAACAAGCTGAAGAAAACCAAGTCACCTATCATGCACCTGGTCAGTTTAACGCAAAAACCGGTGAGCTTTCTGCTAAATCTAGTTTAGAACAGCCACCAAAATACCAAGATGTCTTTGGCGAAACTATTGTAGAATTAGCCAAAAAAAATAAAAATATTATAGGAATTACACCTGCAATGCCAACCGGGAGTTCTCTAAAATATATGATGAAAGAAATGCCAAATCGTGCTTTTGATGTAGGTATTGCAGAGCAACATGCCGTTACGTTAGCCGCAGGTATGGCAACCCAAGGTTTAATTCCGTTTTGTAACATCTATTCTACATTTTTACAGCGTGCTTACGACCAGATAATACATGATGTTGCTTTACAAAATTTACCAGTAGTATTTTGTTTAGATCGTGCTGGTTTGGTTGGCGAAGATGGTGCCACACACCATGGTGTTTTTGACTTGGCGTATTTAAATTGTATTCCTAATCTTGTTATTTTTGCACCAAGAAATGCTATTGCGCTTCGTAATATAATGTACACGGTTCAGTTAGGCATTAATTTTCCTATTGCGATACGTTACCCAAGAGGTAGAGGTCATATTTTAGATTGGAAAAAACCTTTTGAAACTATTGATATAGGAAAAGGTATTTGTCTAAAGCAAGGTAAAGATATTGCTGTACTTTCTGTTGGTACTATTGCAAAATCTATTGAAGATGCCCTTTTAAAATTAAATAAAATTGACACTATTGGCCACTACGATATGCAATTTATTAAACCTTTAGACACTGCATTATTACATACCATATTTAAGCACTACAAGGCTGTTATTACTATTGAAGATGGTACTGTTATTGGCGGATTTGGCAGTAGTATATTACAATTTGCAAATTCACACAACTATAAGCATCAAATTAAGATACTTGGCATAAGCGATGCATTTGTTGAGCATGGCACACTAAGCCAATTGCACACTATGCAAGGGTTAGATGTTGCAACTATAAAGAAAACAATTAAAAATTTACTCTTCAGTATCAATAATTGCTAAGTCTGTAGTAGACTCAATTTTTTCTACCTCAGTATTAACTTGATTAGAGGTGTTTTCTTTTGGATTGGAAATATCATCAATCATCAATAGGCAAGTCAAAACAACCATGAAGATAACTAAGCCTCCAAGTATATTATTTCTCATAAGTAGGTTTTTAGAGCTGATTATGAGTTAAATAAAAACAATATATCGGTAAATAGCAAATTTATTCGTTGAAATGCACTATAAAATGTGCCCTTTTAACTTTTGATGCAGTAACATAGCGTTAGTATCTGAGAGTTTTGAAATATAAAGGCAAACCGCCAATAGATTATTATAAAGCGAATCGTTGGTTAATTTTACCGTTTCTGGCAAAATATTTTTCAATAATTCATCATAGTTAGAGCAGTTATCTTCAAAAACATTAAATGCCATTTTACCATAAGCATTTAGTAACTGATTAAGAATTTCGTAACCAGCAATCTCTTTATTGATAACTTCTTTAGAGCAATAAACTTTAGTAACACTTAGGTCTATTATATCTTTAATTTGTGCTTTATACTGACTAACATCTAGCAATGCTGTTTCAAATTTACCAGCTAAAATAGCGTCTTCATGTTTCATAAAAAGTAGAGCTGCTTCATCTATTAAGGTCCCAATAGCCAAAGCACGTAAATAACTTACTCGGTCTTCTGTTGTTTTTAAAGCATTATAATTTTTGGTCTTAATTTTTCCTCTAACCAGATTTATTAAATACTCTAGAGCATATTCCTCTTGTATAAGACCAAGATTAATACCGTCTTCAAAATCTATAATAGTATAACAAATATCATCTGCAGCCTCTACTAAATATGCCAATGGATGTCTATGATAACTCAAATGCTCGTTACTTCGTGACTCTAACCCTAACTCAGCTGCTACATTTTTAAACATCTCTTTTTCACTCTGAAAAAACCCATATTTTTTATCTACAATATGCATTGTTGGCTTTTTAGGCAACGACTCTTTTGGGTATTTTGTAAATGCACCTAATGTGGCATAACTTAACCTTAAGCCACCTTCTCTACCTGCTCTACCTTCAGTTAAAATTTTAAATCCGTTGGCATTACCTTCAAAATCACATAAATCTTGGTACTCTTTGGCTGTAAGCAAACTTTTAAATTGTGCTCCGTCACCATCTTTAAAATAAGAGCCGATAGCCTTTTCACCAGAATGACCAAATGGTGGGTTACCAATATCATGTGCTAATGCTGCAGCGGCAACAATGGCTCCAAAATCGTTCATCCTATACCCATGCACATTTTCTAAATGCGGATGTTTTTCTAAAAGCAACTTACCTACTCTACGTCCTAAAGATCTCCCAACAACACTCACTTCTAAACTGTGTGTTAAACGCGTGTGCACAAAATCGGTTTTAGATAAGGGTACCACTTGTGTTTTATCTTGAAGTCCTCTAAACTCAGAGGAAAATATAATTCTGTCGTAATCTACCTCAAAGCCCAAACGGGTTTCGTCTTGCTCTTTTCGTAGTCTTTTATTTGTATCACCGTAACGTTTTAAGGATAGTAGTTGCTCCCAATTCATCTATTTAAGTTTTAGTGTTTTAAACTAACTGCGTAAAATTTGTCTATATATACTGGTATTATTTACAATTATGCAAAACCATTTACGCGGTTAAATCTTAGAGTTTGCAAGATAGATAAATTGATATAGAATTAATTACAAAAAACAAAACTGAATAAGAAGATATACCAATGTTAAGTAATTGTTTACAAAGCAGACCTCTAGTTAATGTTAGGCTAACTTTAAACTAACCTTTTTATTACGCAGACTTAATTATTGATTAACCTTAAAACGAGATTGTCAACGTTACTTTGCATCGCAATACAAAATATCAAAATGAAAAAATTACATTACCTATTTATGTTACTCATCACAGCAACTACTTTTGCTCAAAGCACAGGTTCTATTGCTGGTAAGCTAATCGATAAAGAATATAACGATGAGCCATTACCTTTTGCTAATGTCTTAATAAAAGGCACCACAAAAGGCACAACATCTAATATAGATGGCCTGTATGAACTTACAGACTTAGAACCTGGCAATTATGTTATTAGCTTTAGTTTTGTAGGTTACCAAACCCAAGATATTACTGTAACTGTTGTTGCTGATAAAGTGACAACATTAAACGTTTCTATGGTCGCTAGTGCTGCTAATCTCGAAGAAATAGTAATTACAACAACCACTAGAAAACAAAGTGAAACAGCACTATTATTAGACCAAAAAAAGGCCGTAGAAATTAAGCAAAGTATTGGTGCAGAAGAGTTATCTCGTAAAGGAGTTAGCGATGCCGCTGGTGCTGTTGCTAAAATATCTGGGGTTTCTAAACAAGAAGGTTCTAGTAACGTTTACGTAAGAGGTTTAGGTGATCGTTACTTAAATACAACCATGAATGGTCTATCGTTACCCTCTAATGATGTAAATAAAAAGAACATTGACTTAAATTTATTTTCTTCAGATATTATAGAAAATGTATCAATAAGTAAAGCTTATTCGTCTCGCTTTTTTGGAGATTTTTCTGCTGGTAATGTAGATATTACTTCTAAAGACTACAAGGGTAAAGGCTTTTTTACCTTTAACGTAGGCTCTTCTGTTAACACAAACGCAGCAGATCAAACATTTTTTAGAAGTGGAGGCACAAGCTATTTTGGTTTTTATAATAGGTATGACAACAATCCTTTTGCTGTTATATTATCTCATGGATTTGATCCGCAACAAGCAGAATCGCCAATAGACCTAAATTTTGGAGCGGCTTTTGGAAAATCTTTTGATTTTGAAAATGGCTCTAGGCTTAGCTTCTATGGAACAGCTTCTTTTGAAAACGGTTTTGAATACAGAAGAGGTTCTAACGTAGATTATACTAACGTAGAAAAGAAAGCTTTTGAAGATGCTGAAGAATTTGAATATTCTACCAAAACTACAGCAATGGCTACCATAAACTATAAAATTGATGCTAACAACTCACTTAAGTTTAATTCACTTTTTGTAAATAATGCCTCAGATAGAGTTGGTTATTTTGGTATAGACGGTAAAGGTAGAAATAGAGATGCTATTTTAAATACTGATGAAGGTTTTTACCAAATGAATGTTCAATTTAATCAAAACCTTATTTATGTAAACCAATTAACTGGTCGTCACAAATTTGAAGATAACAAATATGATTTAGACTGGGGCATTGGCTATAATGTCGTAAACGCACACGAGCCAGACAGAAAACGTATAAGTGTAGAAAACTATCAATTTGCACTAGACAATGATGCAAATACAACACCTACTTTTTATAGTAATGTTGTTTTTGACAACCAACGTTATTTTCAAAATATAAACGATAACGAATTTAATAGCAGAGTAAATTTAGCTTACAATACCAACGAAAACTTAAAATTAAACTTCGGTTTTGCTGGTAGAGCAAAAGAAAGACAATTTGATAATATTAGATACGGTTACGACATTACTAACCCAAACACACCAGTATCTAATGTTAATAATTTAAACAGTATTTTCTCTTTAGATAACTTAAGCACTAGCTTTAACCAAAATGGTTTATATAGTATTAGAGCCATTAATAATATTCCTGGACAGAGTAATAGAAATAGACCAGCACTACCAGAAAACACATATAACGGTAATTTAGATGTGTATGCAGGTTATGCAAATGCAGAACTGAAAGCTGGAGACAAATGGTTATTTGTACCAGGTGTTAGAGTTGAAGCAATAGCGCAAGAAATTAGCTATGACGTTATTAACTTAGGCGCAGCAGGTAACAATACTATTGGTGCTAACGAAACGGTATTCTTACCAAGTTTAAGTGTAAAATATGGTGTAAACGAAGATCAAAATTTACGTTTTTCTGCAAGTGAAACTATTTCTCTTCCAGAATTTAAAGAAGTATCACCATTTCTTTACGAAAGTATCTCACAACGTATAGGTGGTAATCCAGATTTACTAGGAAGAACAAGTAACATTGCCTATACCAACGTTAATGATGTTTCATATTCTAGAATCTTAAATCTAGATTTAAAGTACGAATGGTTTATGAGTAAAAGTGAAATCATCTCTATAGGTGCATTTTACAAACAAATAAACGATCCTGTAAACCAAGTTGTAGCCTTTGATGCTACAGGTACACAACGTTTTTTTAGAACCGGTGAACGTGCTGAAATATTAGGTTTTGAAGCCGAAATAAGAAAAAACATTCTTATGGATGACGACAAAGAAAATGCAAAACTTTCTGCAGGTTTTAACTTTACTTACATGCACACACAACAAGATTTGTACGAATCTATAATTGGTACTTACAGTGTTAGCTTTAATAAAAGTGAAGAAGAGTTACAAGGAGCATCACCAATTATTGTTAATGCAGATATTAATTACTCGCCAACATTTGGCAACTACAAACCAACAGCCAATTTAATCTTTTCTTACTTCTCAGATAGAATTGATGCCTTAGGTTCTGGGCAACTTGGTAATGTTATCGAAAAAGGCATACCAACTTTAGATTTTGTACTTAAAAACAAACTCAACGACAAAATGGAACTTAATCTTGGTATAAGAAACATTTTAAACCCAACGGTACAATACTTAAGAGAAGGGACATCTCTAGGTAATGTATTGGTAACATCACCAAACGGTAAAGACGTCACAGACTACAAACGAGGACTAGGCATAGGACTTCAATTCAAATATAATTTTTAAACACATATTAATTTAAACTAACATTAATTAGACATTAAATTCAAAACAAGATGAAGAAGAGTAAATTATTTTTAGGTTTAGCTATTTTCGGAATGCTTTTTAACTCGTGTACAACAGATGATACTGCTGACATTATTATTAACGATAATAGTACTGGCGGTGGCAGTAGCCCAAGTGGCACTATCTTTTTAGCAGGTACTTACACCGAAGATTTAACATTAGATGCTAACAACACGTACAAAATTAACGGATCACTTATTATGGCAGCTGGTACAACATTAACAATACCTGCTGGTATGGTTTTAGAAGCTGAAGCATCAGGATCTGATGTTTACATTGCTATCTCAAGTGGTGCACAGATTATTGCTAATGGTACTGCAAGTAATCCTATTATTTTAACATCAGATTCACCTGCACCACAAGCCGGTGATTGGGGTGGCTTAATTCTTTTAGGTGACGCGCCTATTAACTCTGTAACAGGAGCTGCAACTGCAACATCTGAAATTGCAAGTTTACCTTACGGTGGTACAGACACTACAGATAATTCTGGTATTATCAGATATTTAAGAGTGCAGTACTCTGGCGGATCAGCAGACGGACAATCAGAAAACAATGGTATCTCTTTTTATGGTGTAGGTAACGGTACAACTGTACAATACATACAAGTATATGAAGGCAAAGATGACGGTGTTGAGTTTTTTGGTGGTACAGTAAATGTTGATTTTGTATCTGTAGTTAACGCACAAGACGATTCTATTGATTGGACAGAAGGTTACGCAGGTACAATTACAAATGCACATGTATCTCATGGTGCTGAGCACGATAAAGGTATTGAAGCTGATGGCTACAACACAGATATTGGTAACAACTCTAGCCCAGTATTCTGGTCTAAACCAACAGTTACTAACTTAACTATAGTAGGTAACGGATCTGATACAGGTAATGAAGCTATTAGATTAAGAGCAGGTACACAGGGTATTTTTACTAACGTATTATTAGAAGGTTTTGCTGAAGGTTTTGATTTAGATGGTAATGCTGGCGCAATGAGTCTTAACCCAACAGGTACAGGTGTAATAAACGGCGACCTATCGGTTACAGATGTTACTTTTGTAGATGTAACACTACAAGTAAAAAATGATACTGGAGATATGTTTACAGATGCAGATTTTTTATCTGGAATTGGTAATGCTACAGGTACAGATTTTGCGTCTTGGGGTGCTAACTGGACAGTAGGAAACTAAGCAAACAAAAACTCATAAATAAGCATAAAAAAGCATCCATGTTATGGATGCTTTTTTTTATTTATGTAAAGTAAATGCTTTATTTATTACGACTAGCTAAAGCGGATTTAGATCCTTTTTGCCATTCGTTAATGCTAGCAATAGCATTATTTGTATAATCTACTTCTGTTAAAGTTTTATCTGTCCAATAAAACCACTTGCCGACTTTTTTCCCATTATCATAATTTGCCGCAATATTCTTATTACCATCAATATCATAGCTTAACCATTCACCTTGTAATTTACCATCTAAAGTGTAAGTGCCTGTTTGACTTACAGCTCCATTGTCATGATAATAAGTTACGTCAATTAAGTTGGTGTCTTTGTTAAGTTCTAATTTACGCTCTTGTTGCGCAAAAGAAACAATACTAAATAATAAAGCGAATAAAAACAAGACTCTTTTGTTCATAACTGTGGGTTTAAAAAATTACGTATTACTCAAATATAATGATTAGTTAATATTAAAACAACATTTACTTAACATTAATTTTACATTACACACTTAAATATCTGTAATTGTGGTGTTTAAAAAAAATAACCATCAAGTATATTTTAATGATTCGTTAATAATAGCGTTACGTTAGCATTAAACATGTCGTTTATCTTTGATACTGTCTCATGAGACATATTAGTTTCGTATAATCTATTAGTTTTTGTCGACTAATTATCATGATTTCTAATGACTGCCTTTGGCCAAGGCAGTTTTTTTATGCCCAAAACTTAATATTTAAGAAACATTAACTTAACATAAGAGTTAGTTATTTGCATTCGACAAAAACTTAGAATTATAATGAAATTAAAATTAGCTTTAATCGCACTTATCCTATGGGCGACAACATCTATTAGTGCACAAGAAATTAGTGATACTTCTTTTGGTAAAGGTTTAATTAACTTTGTGGCTAAAGACAGTTCATTTAGTGTAAAATTTGCTCCGCGTTTTCAAGTACGTTCAAATTCTTCTTGGGATTATAATGGTAACCAATACGGCAGTCCAGAACATAATTTTATTGTGCGTCGTGCACGTTTAAAATTTGATGGTTTTGCTTACAGCCCTAAACTTAAATACAAAATAGAATTAGGTCTATCTAATAGAGATATTTCGGGTGCTAATGCATTTAACAGAAACACACCACGTTATATCTTAGATGCTGTAATTATGTGGAATTTTTATGGCAATTGGGAATTATGGGCAGGTCAAACCAAACTACCTGGTAACGTAGAACGTGTGGTATCTTCAGCTAATATGCAACTTATAGACCGTTCACTATTAAATAGTCGTTTTAATATCGATCGAGATTTAGGTATTCAGATACGTCACAAAACAAAATTAGGCCGTGATTTCTTAATGCGCGAAAAGTTTTCTGTATCACAAGGTGAAGGTCGTAATGTTTCAGAAGGAAATATAGGAGGTTTACAATATACTGCAAGGTTAGAATTTTTACCATTTGGCACTTTTAAATCTAAAGGAGATTATAGCCAATCTGACTTAAAACGCGAAGAGAAACCAAAATTAATGATGGGCTTTACCTATAACTATAACCAAGATGCTGTAAGAGAAAGAGGTTTTGCAGGTGCTTACATGATAAGAACAGATGGTACAATTTACGAAACAGACCAAACCACTATTTTTGCAGATGCCATGTTTAAATACAATGGGTTTTCATTTATGGGAGAATATGCAAAACGTACCGCAGATGATGAGATCGCAACAGAAATAGATGGCATAACACCAACTGGTGACATTGTATTAACTGGTAATGCTTTAAACTTACAAGCAGGTTACTTGTTTAAAAATAATTACGAAATTGCTGGCCGTTTTACAACTGTAAGTTACGAAGATGTTACCGGAGATTTACCAACAAAACAATACACGCTTGGAGTAAATAAATTTATTGTTGGGCACAAACTTAAAGTACAGTCTGATATTAGCTACACCTCTTTAGACGGAAACGACGATAACATTACCTTTAGACTAGGTTTTGACATTCATTTTTAAAACACAATAAAATAACAATTAGGTAACGTATAACTGAAATTGTATAAAGATATTTGCAAACTTATTTTAATTAAAAATTATGGAGAATATTTACTTATTTATGTTGATTGCTATTACCGTACTAGCTGTATTTGATATAGTTGTAGGTGTTAGTAATGATGCTATTAATTTCTTAAACTCAGCAATTGGTTCTAAAGCTATTTCTATGCGAACCATTATGATTGTAGCAAGTTTAGGTATTTTTATAGGCGCCGTTTTTTCTAGCGGAATGATGGAGGTTGCCCGTAAAGGCATCTTTGTACCCGCCATGTTTAGCTTTGAAGATATTATGTACATCTTTATGGCAGTAATGATAACAGATATATTGTTATTAGATTTCTTTAATACGCTTGGCCTACCAACTTCTACAACGGTATCTATTGTTTTTAATTTATTAGGTGCGGCTGTAGTAATGTCTTTAATTAAAATTACAGCTTCAGACTCAGCAACCATCTCTGATTTAGGCAGCTATATAAATACAGAGAAAGCTATAGAAATTATTAGAGGCATACTGATGTCTGTATTTATTGCTTTTACAGTTGGTGCTTTAGTACAATGGGTTTCGCGATTAATATTTACATTTCAATATGAAAATAAAATCAAAAATTTTGGCGCCATATTTGGAGCTGTTTGTTTAACTGCAATTACTTACTTTATCTTTTTAAAGGGCTTAAAAGGCACACCATACTATAAAGATCTTAAAAGTATTGTAGAAGGAAACGAAATTTACATCATACTTGGTAGTTTTGTAATGTGGTTATTAGTCTCTTTTGCTTTTCAAGCCATCACAAAAAAAACAATATTACTAGTCGTTATTGCCGTAGGTACTTTTGGTTTAGCATTAGCTTTTTCTGGTAATGATTTGGTAAACTTTATAGGAGTGCCAATGGCTGCATACCATTCTTATGAAGCTTGGTCTGTATCTGGTGTAGATGCTTCTTTATTTTCTATGCAAGTATTAGAGAAAAAAGTGCCCGCAGAACCTTTACTATTATTTATAGCTGGTGCAATTATGGTACTTACCTTATGGTTTTCTAAAAAAGCAAAAACGGTAGCTGAGACAGAATTAAGTTTATCTCGCCAAGGTGATACTCACGATAAATTTGAACCAAATGGGTTATCTAGAAGTGTTGTAAAAGGAACGACTTGGTTATCTAACGTATTTAGCGCAGTAATACCTAAATCTACTCAAGAGAAAATAGGCAGAAGTTTTGAAAAACCAAATGCCGTAAATTTAACTAAAGATCAAAGTATTGATGCGCCTGCATTTGATATGATCAGGGCAGCAGTAAACCTTATGGTTGCTGGTGTGTTAATCGCTATTGCTACATCAATGAAATTACCACTTTCTACTACATATGTAACTTTTATGGTTGCTATGGGAACCTCTTTTGCCGATAGAGCATGGGGAAGAGAAAGTGCAGTATACAGAGTTGCTGGTGTATTAAACGTTATTGGTGGTTGGTTTGGTACCGCAATTGGCGCATTTGTAGCAGCTGGTTTTGTTGTGTTTTTAATACAATGGAATCCGTCTGTAATGACGCCTATTTTATTGTTATTAACAGGTATTCTATTATATAGAAATTACATGTCTCATAAAAATGAGTCTAACAAAACTATTGATGAAGATAGTTTAAAAGAAACAGGAAGTAGTTCTGTACAAGGCGTTATCTTAGAGAGTGCTAGTAACATTGCAAGTGTCGTAAAACGTGGAAACAGAATATACACTAATGCAATTAAAGGTTTAGCTAAGCAAGATTTAGGGTTATTAAAAAAGAACAAGAAACAAATAGATAAACTATCTGAAGAGGTAGATAATCTACGTGATAATATATTCTACTTTATTAAAAACCTAGATGAAACCAGCTTAAGAGCCAGTAGTTTTTATATTAATATTTTAGGCTATTTACAAGACATGACGCAATCTTTAGAGTACATATCTAAAACTAGCCATAAGCATATTAATAACAATCATAAGAAGCTTAAATTTAGTCAGATAAAGGAACTAAAAGAAGTAGATGATGCTATAGAAATTCTTTTTAACAAAACAACAGCAGCTTTCGATTCGCATTCATTTGAGCAAATAGGTGCTGTTATAAACAACAAAAAAGAAATCTTTGACCTGGTAACCGATAAAATTGTTAAGCAAGTTGCCAGAACAAGATCAGAAGAATCTAGTCCAAAAAATACGACCTTATATTTTGGCTTATTATTAGAGACTAAAGATTTATTAACAGCAACAATGAATTTATTAGAAGAGTACTACAACGCTCATGATAGTTCTGTTGAACCTGCAACAATTACAGCTGAGGAAGATTAGATTACCAATCTTTTTTTTAATAACAAAAGCCTCAGATCTTTATAAGATTTGAGGCTTTTTATTTATCAAATATTTAAAAAAGCGTAATTACTAAGTAGCCTATAACTGCACCAATAACAATAGTCCAAATAGTACTTACCTTGGTTTTAAACGTTAATACAACGGCTATTAAAGCAATAAGAATACTTTGCCATTCTATAAGTGTTTCTTTTACCATTATAAAGAGTACAGCTAACATTATAGCAACAGCAGCAACATTAACGGCGTCTAAAAAGTACCTCAACATCTTAGATTGTTGCATTTTTGCTATAAATGGGTTTAAGATTAATACAAACAAAAAGGACGGTAAAAAAATACCAGTTGTAGCCACCAAAGCACCGCTAAAACCAGAGAGTTGGTAACCTATAAAAGTAGATGTAGATAATACGGGTCCTGGTGTAAATTGCCCAATAGCTATAGCATCTATTAACTCTACTCTAGTTAGTAAACCTCGAGTTACAAGTTCTGCATCTAAATACGCAAACAAAACATAACCGCTACCATAAAGTATAGCACCTACTTTTAAAAAAATTAAAAAGAGTTTTAATGTGGTCAACTTTGCCGCAGTTGCTTTTATACCAAATACCCATAAAAGTGGTGTAAATACGTTGAGCGTAGATTGCGATTTAGACTTTAAATAGAAGTAAAACATCCCAAAAACACCTGCAGATAATAAGGCTACAATTTCATTAACACCAAGTAAACTCGCTGTTAAAACCATAACACCCAATAGGGCTAACTCTATACTCTTAATTGCTTTTTTACTAAGCTTAAGTATTGCAGAAGCTATAATTGCCAATACCGCAGGTTTAATACCATAAATAAATGGTTCTACTTCTGGTAACTCACCATACTCCACATACAAATAAGCCAATGATGCTGTAATAATGGTTGCGGGAAAAATAAATGCAAGACCAGCAACAAATAATCCTGCTTTACCTGCGCGCTCATAACCACAATGCATGGTCATTTCGGTAGAATTTGGCCCTGGTATTAAATTAGTAGCACCTATAAGATCGAGAAAATAATCTCTTGTCATCCATTTTCTTTTTTCAATAATTTCTTCTTCCATCATTGCAATGTGTGCAGCTGGGCCACCAAAAGCAAAACAACCTAACTTAAAAAATACTAAAGCAACTTCCTTTATTTTAGAATTCATTATGAAAATTTAAAACATTCAACGTCCAAAGCTAACACTTAATCGTATATAAAAGTGTAAATCTAATTTAACTTAAAGTTAATAATATGAAGAAAATTTCAATCCTTTTAGTAACCGTAATTTTATTAAGTTCTTGTGTTTCAAAAAAGAAATATATAGCCTTACAACAAGAAAATGGTGAAATTAAAAGTGAACTAACCAAGACTAGAGTAGAAAAAGAAGACCTAGAAACTAAATTTGCAAAAATTCAATCTAGAGTTAATGATTACAATTCAAAATTAAACGCGCTTAATGAAGATGTTGAAGGTCTTAAAATAGAAAATGACATTAAACTAAACATTAATACAGATGGCACCGTAATCTCTAATGCAAGTAAACGCCAATTGCTAGCAACCTTAAAAAATGTAGATCCTACTAAACTAGAACAGGCAAAAACATTAAAAGACTCTATGAACTTAGCAGTGCAATACAATCTTGAAAAAACAATAAATACAAGTGCCTTAAATGAAGATGAAGATATTGCCGTTAATATTAACGAGACTGTAGTTATGATTTCTATATCTGATAAAATGTTATTTAACTCCGGTAGTTATAGAATTAGCAGTAAAGCAAACACTATTCTCCAAAAACTTGCTGACGTTATTAACTCAGAAGCTAGTATTGATGTTATGGTAGAAGGCCACACCGATTCTAGAACCATAAATACAGATAAAATTGCAGACAACTGGGACTTAAGCGTACTAAGAGCAACTTCTGTAATAAGACAATTACAAAACAAATATAAAGTAAACCCAGCACAGTTAATTGCTTCTGGACGTAGTAGTTACCAGCCTTTAGTTGATAATAACTCACGCGAAAACCGTTCTAAAAACAGAAGAACACGAATTATTTTAATGCCAAATATTGACAAATTTTTTGCTTTAATGGAAGCAAAATAGTCCTTTAAACTATATACGGCAATTAAAAAAAGCATCCTCCCGTAAAATTCGGCATTGGATGCTTTTTTTATTTCCAAATTTGTAAATTGTGGAAAATTAAAACCCAATGAGAACTATTATAACATTAATAATATGCTGTTTTTCCTTAACTGGTATTGCGCAAAATATAACGGCAGAAGCATTGTTAGAAAAGTCTATAAATTATCATGACCCAACAGATAGCTGGAAAACATTTAAAGGTAAATTTAAAGTAGTAATGACCACACCAAATACACCAGCACGTACAAGCCTTATACGATTAGATCTGCGTGATGAGTTTTTTAGTATCAAAGCCACAAAAGACACGGTTACCACTGTTTACACCCTTACAAAAGGGAAATGCTATATGGTCTATAATGGTAAAAACATAGATAGCATTGCTGCTAAAGAAAAAAACATGTCGTGTAACAGAGCAACCCTCTATAAAAACTACTATACTTACCTTTATGGCTTACCTATAAAATTAAGAGATCCTGGCACTAATCTTAGTAAAACTATTGAAAAAAGAACGTTTAAAGGGAAGGAGTATTTGGTATTAAAAGTAACTTATAACGAAACTGTGGGGAGCGATGTTTGGTACTTCTATTTTAACCCTAATACGTATGCCATGGAAGTGTATCAATTTTTTAAAACAGATACTAATGGCAAGGTAAAACCCAAAAGCGGAGAATATATATTACTCTCTGAAGAAGCTATCGTTAATGGCATTAAAATGCCTAAAGTAAGAGCTTGGTATTATAATAAAGATGATAAGTATTTGGGAACTGATACTTTGTTTAAAATTTAGATTCTGAAACAAGTTCAGAATGACAAACTTGAAGGTTTTTATTAGTGTTTAACTAAAAAGAGCATCTCTAATAGAGATGCTCTTTTTAAATTTAATTTTATAAGATTCCTTTTTTCAAAGGAATTTAATTACCCTTCACAGCTAGCACATTCTTTCTTTTGTTTGAATTTTTGTGCGGCATTCATACTGTGTTGGTAGTACAATGATTTTACACCTAATTTCCAAGCTGTAACATAAATCTTGTTAATCTCTTTAACTGGCATATCTGGATGTACCATAATGTTTAAAGACTGTCCTTGGTCTATGTGGTTTTGTCTGTTTGCAGCTTGGTAAATCAACGTCATTTGGTCAATTTCAGAATAGGTTTTAAACACATCCTTTTCGTGATCTGTAAGTCCTTCTAGATGCTGTACTGAACCATCGTAATCTCTAATGCTTTTCCAAACCTCAACCGTATCCATGCCTTTGTCTTGTAAAAGTGCTTTTAAAAATGGGTTTTTTATGGTTGTCTTTATTTTAGCAATATCTTTCACATAACTGTTAGACCAAATTGGCTCAATACCTTGAGATACTTGTCCTAAAATAAATGCCGAAGATGTTGTTGGTGCTACTGCATTTAATGTTGTATTACGTCTTCCGTAACCTTTTAATACTTCTGGCTCACCAAATAACACCGCTAATTCTTCTGATGCTTTACGAGATTTTTCACCTATAGTTTTAAATATTTCACTGTTAAGATCAAATGCTTCTTTAGAATCGAAACCTAACATTTTAGATTGTAATAATGAGTGCCATCCTAAAGCTCCCATACCTAATGCTCTATTTTCTTTAGCAAAGTTATAGGCCTTCTCCATAAACATAAACGTTTGTCTATCATCACGGTCTGGCGAATCTCTAAATTCTTCTAACTTAGTTACAAACTCTTCTAAAACAGCGTCTAAGAAATACACCATAGTTTCTACAGCGTCAGTATCTTTCCACTTATCGTAATGCAATAAGTTTATAGATGATAATACGCATACAAAAGACCATTTATCGTTTGTAGGTAACATTATTTCTGAACATAAGTTACTTGCGTAAATCTCATGTTTTTTCTCTTGGTATACATCTGGTGCTGCATTATTAGCATTGTCTTTAAAGAAAATGTAAGGGTATCCTATCTCACCTCTTCTTTGTAATACTTTTGCCCAAATGGCTCTTTTATCTGCATCACCTTCTATCATTTGCTCCATCCACTCGTTACCCACGGTTACACCATGTGTTAACTCTTGTATTGGGTTACCTTCTGTTCCTATTTCTAAAAACTCATTAATGTCTGGATGATCTATTGGTAAATAGGGAGAAAAACGACCTCTTCTTACAGAACCTTGACTTACAACATCAACCATTTTTTCAAATAATTGCATAATGTGTACAGCGCCAGAAGACTCTCCATTATTTTTTACTGGTGCCCCTCTATGTCTTAATTTACCGAAGTAACCAGATGTACCACCACCTAATTTAGACATCATCCCAACTTCAGATTGTGTATAAAGGATATCGCCCATATCATCAGAAATATGCGAACCAAAACAACTTATTGGTAAACCACGTTTTTTACCAAAGTTAGACCAAACAGGTGAAGCTAAAGAGTAATAACCTTCTGCCATATAGCCATAAAACTTATCTGCAAAACCATCAATTTTTAAAATCTCTTCTGCTCTTTCAGCAATTTCTCTAATTCTTTCTTCAGGATTGGTACCTTCTGTTAAATAACCCGAAGCTAAAAACTTTCGACTATTTTCTGTCAACCATTTAATTTCTGGCGCTTGGTTGGCTTCTTTTATAGCTTCTTTTCTAGCATTAAGCAATTCCTCTTGGCTAGATGCCGGTGTTGCTGAAGTTTGTGTTTTAATCATGTTGTTGTCGAGGTCTAAGTTAGTGTTGTCGTTCATGGTTTAAAAAAGGTCATCGCTGGTTATACTTTTGGTTCTTTTGCTGTAATTGATAGAACGCTTCACAAAGAAATCTCCGTGCTTTGTCCCTATAATCTCATCGTCAAACCATTCGGTTTGCACTAATAAGGCCTCATTTGTTTCAAATATTTTATCAATTCCGATGCTTTCTAATGAATTGTTAAATCTGTTTTTTACAAATTCTTTAATGACATCTTTAGGAAGAAATTCTAATTCGCCCGCTTCAAAAATCCAATCAATAATTTTGCTTTCAGATTCAAAAGCTTCTTCACATAATGATTTTACTAAAACGCTATGCTCTTCATCAAACCACGTTGGGTTTTCGTTTTTAATAATATTAATAATGTCTATTCCAAAATCTCCGTGAATCTGCTCTTCTTTAGACGTTGCTTCAACCACATTAGAAATTCCTTTCAACATATTTCTATGTTTATTAAAGGCCATTATTATTAAAAATTGAGAGAATAAAGATACATGCTCTATAAATAAAGAGAATAGCATAATAGACTCAGCATACTCTTTATTATCATCACTCTTTGCATTTTTTAAAGCCGTTTCTAAATAATGAACACGTCTCATTATTACGGGCTTTTTCTTTAGTCTTTTAAATTCGTTGTTAAGTCCTAAAATTTCTAACAGGTGTGAGTAGGCGTCATGGTGGCGTACTTCACTTTCTGCAAAAGTTGCACCAACAGCTCCAATTTCGGGCTTTGGCATTTTACCATAAATATCGCCCCAAAATGATTTTACAGCAACTTCAATCTGAGAAATAGCTAACATTGTGTTTTTAATTGCATTTTGCTCTACAACGGTTAGTCTCGTTTTAAAATCTTGAATATCACTAGTAAAGTTAAATTCTGAATGAATCCAGTATGAGTGTCTAATAGCATCTACATATTCGTTAAGTGCAGGATACTCGTAAGGTTTTAAATTAATACGCTTTTCAAAAACATTTGTTTTTCTGTTTCTAGTTTGCTCGTCTCTATATAGAATGTAAGCTTTAGCTACATCTTGAAACGTACTATTCATTAATTTAAGCTCTACAAGATCTTGTACCTCTTCTACCGTTGGCAAGTATTTATTGTCTCTTTCTTTGCGCTCTAGCAATTCTTGTAAAACGTTTGCAGAAATAGACTTTGCATCTTCTTTACTACCATTACCAACAGAAAGCATCGCTTTTTCTACAGCATTGGAAATTTTATTTAAAACAAACGGACTTGTTTCGTAATCTCTTTTAATAATTTGGGTAATCTCTAGTTGTTTAATCTCCATACTTTTTTTCAATTTAAAGGCTAAGATGTCATTAGAATGATTTTTAGTCATTCAGGATTTCGTTAGCATATCCGTAAAACTTTTTATAAATTTCCTTGGTAGGTGTAAAAAAGGTAATTTTCTAAAGTAGAAATCTCTTCTTTATATTGCCTTTAACAAAGATTGACTTTTGTACTTTAAAATGAAAGGGTATTTAGTAAACGTTGTCAACAAGTTTTTAACAAACGTTTGAATAGACCATTAACAAAGGATTATTTGAAAAATAGAATTAATCATTTGATATTTAAGCGTTTATATATTTAGTGTTTAGCATTTAAGTGTAGTTATTATCGTACAAAAAAAGACTTAAGTCTTAGTGTTTATTGGGAGTTTTAATAGAATTAAAATTGAAAAATATTTAAACAAAAAGAAGGCTTTTTTATATTTATTTTTTAGTTGATTGGCACAAAAAAGTCAGGATTAAAAAAAATCCCAACTATTAAAGATTAAAAAATTACCTGTTGTATTTACTTTGCGCTACTTTCTCTAATTCTGCATACCAATCTGCACCAAATTTTCTAATCAAAGCTTCTTTTACAAATCTATAAACAGGGACTTGTAATTCTTTACCTAGGGAGCAAGCATCGTCACAAATCTCCCACTTATCGTAATTAACACCAGAAAACTCTGTATAATCTCTAACTCTAATAGGATATAGATGGCAAGATATTGGTTTTTTCCAACTAATCTCCCCTTGGTTATACGCTTCTTCTATAGCACAGAGTGCTGTATTCTTCTCATCAAATATAACGTAAGCACAATCTGCACCATTAATTAATGGGGTTTCTAAATCGCCAAGAGCGGTTTTTACTGAAGTACCTTGCTCCTCAATAGCTTTAATACCTTCTTCTCGTAAAAAAGGTTTTACTTTAAGGTAAATATCTGCCAATATTTTAACCTCATCTTTTTCTAGAGGTGCGCCAGCATCACCATCTATACAGCAAGCCCCTTTGCAGGCAGAAAGATTGCATAGAAAGTCTTTCTCTATAATATCTTCAGATACAATTGTTTTTCCAAGTTGAAACATGTAGCAAAAATAATTAAACTTTAGATAACTAAAAGAATTCTAAGACGTGTTTAATACCTATGCGAGTATATGTTTTAAAATGAATTCATTAAGGTAAAGTAACTATTAATTAATGGTAATTTAATATTGAAAATCTTTAATATTGTTGCACCTTTGCCGCGAATTTGAAAAACAAGTATAATGTCTTTAGATTTTAAACAAATTTTTACAGCCTTTATGGTACTTTTTGCCGTAATTGATATTGTTGGGAACATTCCTATTATTATTGATTTACGTAAAAAAGTTGGTCATATACAGAGTGAAAAAGCATCATTAATAGCTGGCCTAATAATGATAGTGTTTTTATTTGTTGGTAAAAGTTTACTTAGTGTTATTGGTGTAGATGTAAATTCTTTTGCTGTAGCTGGTGCATTTGTTATATTTTTTATTGCTTTAGAAATGGTTTTAGGCATTACATTATATAAAGACGACGACCACGATGCTATAACGGCTTCGGTGTTTCCGTTAGCGTTTCCGCTTATTGCTGGCCCAGGAAGTTTAACAACCCTACTATCGTTGCGCGCTGAATTTGATATTGAAAATATAATTATTGCGGTAATTTGTAATGTTATTGTAATATATGCCGTATTAAAAACCTCTGCCAAAATTGAAAAAATTATTGGCGCAAATGGTATTAAGATTATAAGAAAGATTTTTGGTGTAATTTTGCTAGCCATTGCAGTTAAACTATTTGCCCATAACATTAAAGAGTTGTTGGCATAAAAAACGTTGATTATGAAAATATTAACCTTAATATTATCTATTGTAGCTATTGCATTTATAATTTTTAATGCTACAAAATTGAATTTTGATGCCCTATTATCTGGTGAAAGTTTTACAGCTGTTATTACCATTGTCGCTGCTTTGTGTGCGATTACACTTTTACAAATTTTAAGAATTTCGAAAAAAATTGAGAAACTAGAAAAAAAGCGCTAATGACTTTTGATGTTCTAATTATTGGTGGTGGCGCAGCAGGTTTGTCTTGTGGCTTGGTTTTAGGTTCTGCTAAAAACAAAGCGTTTGCTAAAGACAAAAAAATAGCAATTATTACACACCAAAAAACATCGCATCTTCAAAATGCTCTTTTTAATAATGTTTTAGGTTTAAAACCAGCAACTCTTGGTCGTACTATTTTAGCAGAAGGCAAACAACAACTTAAAGATTTGTACCCTCACATTACCCAAATAGATACAGAAAAAGTAACAGCAATATCTAAAGCATCAGAACACTTTTTAGTTGAAACAAACAAAAACTTATATAGCGCAAAAATAGTTGTTATTGCTGTTGGCTATACAAGTTTAATAACCATAAAAGGCTTAGAAAAATATATAGCACCACACCCAAAAGCTGCAATTGAAAAGGATAGAATTTGGTTAAAAAACAACGATCATCTTATTGAAGATAATTTGTACGTAGCTGGCACTTTAGCTGGTTGGAGAAGTCAATTTGCCATAGCTTGCGGCAGTGGCTCTCATGTTGCTACAGATATTTTAACATTGTGGAATTGTGGTAAGCACACCAAAATACACGATAAAGTTACTGTTTAAAATCTGGTTGCTCTGCACTTAAGAGTATAATTTCTTGCACCATAATATCTTGCGTATTCTTAATCTCTTCAAACGCATTTTCATCAAATAACTGACGTGCTAAAGTTGCTTTTATCAAGAGCTTTACCTCTTCATTATAAGCTACAAAAGTTATATTAGCGTTTTCTTTTTTACTAATATAGTCTTGAAAACGGACAACAATAGCATCGCTAACTTCAAAATTATTTATAAAATCGAATTTAGAAACGTTGGCATAAACACTACGATCTTTGTCTAATTCTTCAAAAACAAAATAACCAAAATACCCGCGTCGTCTTAGGTAATTTATAGTTTCATTATCCATAGATTTATCTACGGGTACAAATATATCTGGTACAATACCACCACCACCGTAAACAATCTTTCCTTTTGGTGTTGTAAATTTTAAAGAATCGTCAACCACTATATTTTCTGCATCGGCCAGCTCACCTGTTCTTAAGCGTTTGTAATAGTCATTATAATAACTTTTATTACTACCATTAGTATATGGGCGTTGAATAGAGCGTCCTGTTGGCGTATAATACCTCGATACCGTAAGACGTACGGCGCTTCCATCGCCAAGTGCCATTTCGCGTTGCACCAATCCTTTACCGTAAGAACGTCTCCCTACTATGGTTCCTTTATCGTTGTCTTGTAATGCCCCTGCAATGACCTCACTAGCAGAAGCCGAGTTTTCATTAATTAAAATATAAATGTCACCATTTTCAAAGTCGCCACGTTTAGTAGCATAGGTTCTTACTTCTTTACCTTTTTTATCTTTAGTAAAAACAATAAGCGTATCATCTTCTAAAAACTCGTCTGCTATTTGCTCTGCAACACCCAAAAAACCACCGGGATTATCTCTTAGATCTAACGCTAATTTAGTTGCTCCTTGCTCTTTTAACTCGGTTAAAGCCGACTTAAATTCTTTAAATGAAGATTCTGCAAATCGATTGATTTTGATGTAACCTAGATTATCAGTTAACATATATGTCGCATCAACACTTTTTATAGGTATATCTTCGCGTCTCACTTCAAAATTTAGTAATTGCGCTTCACCTTTTCTAAACACAGTGAGTTTTACTTTTGTGTTTTTATCTCCTTTTAACTTTTCGGCAATTAACGCATTGGTGATTTTACGTCCAAAAAGCGAATCTCCATTTGCGTACAAAATACGATCACCACTCATAATGCCCGCGCGCTCGCTAGGACCAAACTCTGTTGGTTTTATTACGGCTATACTGTCTTTGTAAGGGTAAAAGTTTATACCTATACCCACAAAATCGCCCTTCATGTTTTCTGTAATACGCTTTAGATCTTCTTTAGGGATATAGGTAGAATGTGGATCTAAATTATCTAAAATACCGTTTACAGTCACATCTACAATGCTATCTGTATTAACATCGTCTACATATTCATAATCTATGTAATCTATTAACCGGTTGAGTTTATCTTTTTTACTGTTTGTGGTAAAAAGATTATCGGATGTGTCTGAAAAATTTAATTTACCACCAATAAATACACCAGCTGCAATAGCAACACCTAATAATAAGGGTATGTATTTATTTTTATTAGCCATTATTCTATTAAATTATCTATATGCTCTAAGGATATACCTGCTTTTTTAAGAAATTGCAAACCAGAATCGTCTTTGTAGCCTTCTCTGTAAACCACTCTTACAATACCAGACTGATGTATAAGTTTACTACACTCTTTACATGGTGATAAAGTAATATATAATGTGGCACCTTTGCATGATTGTGTTGATGCGGCCACTTTTAATATGGCATTAGCTTCGGCATGTAGAACATACCATTTGGTATACCCTTCATCATCTTCACAATAATTTTCAAACCCTGTTGGCGTGCCGTTATAACCGTCAGAAATTATCATTCGGTCTTTAACTATTAATGCACCTACTTGTTTGCGTTTACAGTGTGATAGTTTACCCCATTCTTGCGCTATTCGTAAATAGGCCTTATCGTAACGTAATTGTTTTTCTGTTGACATTAATAAAAGTTAGCGTACTGTAATAAGAACGAATATAAAAGGATAGTATTTTATAAACAATGACCTGTCGTTAAAGTTTTACCAAACTTTATATTCTATTTTAAAAAATCATTTTGAATAATCATAGGTAGCACCAAGCCAATAACGATGGCAGAGAGTACCATAACCCAGTCGCGTCTAGAAAATCTAAAAATAGTCTGACATAGAAAGCCTAAAAATAAGACTACAAAAACAACAATTATCTGCGCTATTTCTATACCCAATGCAAACTCTACAAGTAGTAGTAATTTACTATCCGACTGCCCAGAAATCATCTGAAACTCTCTAGCAAAGCCCAAGCCATGCACAAGACCAAAGAATAAAGTCGCAAAAAACAACAGTCCTATTTTAGTACCTTTATCTTTTTTACCTGCTGTAAATACATTATAAATAGCACCGATTAATATAGTTACTGGTATTAAAAATTCTACTAATTTTCCATTTACAGTAACCAAACCATATGCTGCTAAAATAAGCGACAATGTATGACCTAATGTAAACATTGAAACTAATAAAAGTACGCGTTTCCAATCTTTAAAAACATAAGGCACAGCCAAAATCATTAAAAAAAGAACGTGGTCGTAACCATTAAGATCTAATACATGATTAATACCATACTTAACATTAAACCAAAAATCATCTAACATAAAATTGTGTTTTTGTTTTTATCAAAGTTACAATAAAAACAATTATCGTATGCGTTTAAATAATTAGGTGGTTTCTCTGTGAACTACTGTAGAATTAACGACTACACGTTGCGGTTCTAAAGTGCTATCTGCTAATTTATTAACCAACAATTCAGCCGCTTTTCTACCAATATCTATACCGTGCTGATTGATTGTAGTTAACTGCGGACTCACATTTTCAGCTAATTTTGTAGGTGCAAAACCTACTATAGATATAGTGTTTGGAATACTTAAATTTTGCTTTTTGGCCACTCGCAACGCTAATAGAGCCGCATCCTCATCTAACGCTATTATGGCATCAATAGATGTATCCAGTAATAGTTTTTTTATTTCGTCTTCTAAATCTTCAACATTAGCTTCTAAAACAATAGCATCTTGCTGTCCTTTTATGGCCTCTAAATAACCTTCTTTCCGCGATTGGCCGACACTTAAATTATAAATAGCCGAGACTAACGCTATGTGTTTTTTTTCCTGGGCTAACAAGGATTTAACCACCGTATTTACAATTGCTTTATCATCAACAATAACTTTATCTACCGCTAAGCTTTTAATAACTCTATCAAATAAAACCACAGGCTTATTTCTTTTATTGGCATAATTAAAATGCTCTACATGCTGGTTAATTTGTGTTTCCTCACCAACGGCAACCAAAAAACCATCTACTACACCATTTGAAAGTGTCTTAACAATCGAAACTTCTTTCGCTTGAGACTCATTAGTAATAGATATTATAATATTATAATTTGAAGCATTAAGCACTTCTTCAATACCAATAATAACTTTTGCAAAAAAGTTATTTTGAATACTTGGTACTATAACACCAATAGTTTTTGTTTTACCCGTTTTAAGATTTATGGCAAGGTTATTTGGCTGATAGTTATAGAGATCTGCTAAATCATGAATACGGGCTTTCGTTTTTTTACCAATTTCCGGACTATCATTTAGTGCCTTAGAAACTGTAGATATTGAAACACCAGCGATTTTAGCAAGATCTTTTAAAGTCATAATATTGGTTTTTTTAATAAACGATAACGTTCGTGCCCCAAATGTTTAGAACACAAAAAAGCGAAACAAAAATACGTTTTTTTTGTTTCGCTGAGTAGACTCTATTGACCTATCCTCGAATCAATCTATTCAATTTTTTCACGAATTAAATAAATCACCAACTGAAAATAAGCCTTTTTTAAGTTAGCATATATCAACTACTTATAGTGAGTTAAAATTAGCTTCTTTTTTTCTGGATATATTTACTAAAGACTAAAAATAAAATACCACTTAACAACCATGCTGGTAGGGTTACAAATGATAAAAATACATCAAACTGCACAGAAACAAAGTAAAATAAACCAAAGCTAATCGCCCAGGCAAACAGTACTGCATTATTAACTTTTATCCCAGCAACTTCTGCGTAGTTCTTTTTAATGCCAAATTTCTCTGCAAAGAAATGCTCAAATACAATTACGGCACCAATAGGCGCTAAAATGAATCCGTAAAGTGCAACAAACCCTAATAATTTCATGGCAAAGGCAGGAAACAACCCTGCAACAGTAGCAATAGTTCCTGCTAAAATAGTAACCCAAAACGTTGAAGCCTTTGGTATAATAGCTTGAAAAGCCAAACCTGCTCTATAAATGGTTGGATTAGCAGTTGTCCAACCCGCTAAAACTACCGCTATAATTCCAAAAATCCCAATGGCATTATTTGCTAATGGACCAGGAGCCACAGGTGGTGCTTCACCATTATTTAAAAAAGCTAAAGCCTCTGGAGATTTTAAATATACGGCATATAAAAGTGCTGCAGCTATCCACGCCATGTAATGACCAACATACATACCAGCTGCTGTCATCCAACCTGCGCTTGCTTTTTTAGCAAAACGAAATACAGATAAATCTGACATACCAATATGCATAGCACCATTAGCGAACCAAGACCATATAACAACATGCCAAAAAGTAAATTTTATTTGTCCAGGAAAAGGCTCCGAACCCTCACCCCAAATATTCCAAAAGTCCGAAAAACTTGCCACATTCAGTTGATTTAAAGCCACAACACCACAGGCTAAAAATGCTACTACAATTATTGGCGACATCCAATTGGCAGCTTTAGAAACCGTATCATACCCTTTTGAAGCTATTAGCGAAATTACAGCACCAATTACAAGTACAATAACCACCCAAGTAATGCCATTTGGCATGGTATCAGACAGTTTTGGCATTTCCATATCAAAAGGAATACCTACTGCAGTTGCCGAGACGGTAATCATAGAACCTGCCAAGAAACAGAATAAAATACCGTTAGCTAGATTATAAGCTGTTACTAATTTTTTACCACATATTTTCTCAAGTTGAAAATATAGGGTCAATCTGTTTTTTACTGCAATTTCAGCAGTTAAGAAACGCCAGCTTAAAACCGCTAAAAGATTTCCAATGAGTAAACCTACTATTAAGTCGAAGGCACTAACGCCAGCCGTTAAAAAAAGTGGGCCAATCATAAACTCTGTACCCGCAGCGTGCTCACCTGCATACATACCTAAAAAGCTTTTCCAACCTTTTAATTTAGATTTTGGCACAGGCTCTCTTTCAAATTCACCACCAGCAATGTCTTCCACTTGATCTGATTCTATACTTACTTGACTCATAATTGATTTGGTTAGATTGGTTATACTTGATAAGCTATATAAGGTGATTTGGAAAATCTTCTACGCGTTCGCAGCAAATCTGTTCCATAACTTGTTGTAATTCTGTTTTTAATAACGATATAGTATGGTCACCACCTTTGTTACCTAAAGCAGATACACCGTACATAAATGAACGCCCCATAAATGTGAATTTTGCACCTGACGCTAAGGCTCTTGCTACATCTGGACCAGAACGAATTCCGCTATCCATCATCACTTCAATTTGATCGCCATATTTTTCTGCAATAGAAGCTAATGGTTTTATAGAAGATTCACCTGCATCAAGTTGTCTTCCTCCATGATTAGAGACGATAATTCCATCTAAACCTAAACGTATGGCTTGTTCTGCATCGTAATGCGATGCGACACCTTTTAACACAATTTTACCTTTCCACATGTCTCTAATCGGTTTTATTTTTTCTTCATTTAACCTGCCAGAAAACGTTTGGTCCATAAATTTACCCAATTGCTTTAAATCTAAACCTTTTGGCATGTATGGTAATAAATTTGCAAAACTAGGAATACCATGTTTTAGAGTTTGTAAGCTCCAATGAGGTCTGCCAAAAGCTTGAAGAATATTACTGATATTCATTTTTGGTGGCATAGCTAAACCATTTCTTATGTCTCTTGGTCTAAATCCAAAACTTGGTACATCACACAAAATAACTAATACAGGACATTCCGCAGCTTCAGCTCGTTTTATAATATCGTCTCTTAATTTATTTTCCGTTGGATGATAGAGTTGAAACCATGCTTTGCCTTCGGTTAACTCAGCAGCACGCTCTATACTCGTCGTGGTTACTGTACTTAAAATAAAAGGTATATTATGCTCGAAAGCAGCTTTTGCTAAAATTTCAGGCGAATTTGGCCACATTAAACCTTGTAAACCAATTGGCGAAATTCCGAAAGGTGCGTCGTACTCTATTCCGAATAATTTCGTTTTAGTCGATGAACCTCCGTGGTTTCTTAAATAATTTGGTTTTAATTGTACCTCTCTTAATTCCGACGTATTTCTATGTAAATTTACATCCTCATTACAACCACCATCTAAATACTCGAAAGCAAATTTTGGTATTTTTTTTTGAGCTTTGGTTCTTAAATCATCTATAGATGGGTACTTCGTGTTAATATTTAATGCCATATTTTTTATTTAATGATAAAAGGAACATGTTTTTTTAAGGCGTAATTTTTCTTTAAAAATTTTGAATTCAACTTTGAATCTGAAATCGCAATAGCAGCACCTAGAGCAGAACCTAAAGCCGCTTTTGTAGTGCGTAATTTCATATCCCTTAAATAATGTGACAATAACTTTATATACAAATCATTATCTGTAAACCCACCATCTACATACAATCTATCTATAGATTGGGTATTTACAATTCTATTAATACTTTCTACTTGTAACCTTACTAATTCTATCATTAATTGGTGATAAGCATCATCAAAAGAATCATAAGAATAATTGGTTTGCAAAGGCATATTTTTGTCTTTAAATGATTTCCATTTAAAACTATATTCAAAATCTCGAGTAATTTCAAAATACGTATCATAATTAAATATTACCGTTTTATGATAATCTTTAGGCTTATTAAATTTAGCTGCCAGCTCCCTTACTTGAAGTTTGTACTCATTTCCTAAAAACAGACGCGAAGATTTAACAGGCTTACCATTAATACGCATGTAATTAATGCAACCATCTTGTGTTTCTTCTGTTGTTAAAGGTGTATCGGTAAAAGGATTTAGTGCAATAGACCAGGTCCCTGTTGAGACTAAAACAAATGGTTTTTTTACGCTTCGCACATATGGCAATAAAGCAGATGAACTATCATGAATACCCACACCAATCTTAATTCTTTTACCATTATAATTCATATTTACACTGGTTTCTGTAGATACTATTGGTGGTAAAACCTTATGAATTTCTTCTTTGTAAACCCAGTCATGGTAATCTTTAGTTTCGTAATTCCATAACGACGTATGGCAACCGATACTTGTGTATTCACTAAATGGAATACCTGTAAAAATATAGCTTAAATACTGCGGTAAATGTAAAGCATACTTAATCTTTTTATAGATTAATGGTTTTGTATGCTTTATCCAATACAGCTGCATACCAGAATTTAACAAACCCGATTTTGGCGACCCTGTGGTTCGCGCAAATTCTAATTCGGGACCATGCTTTTTATAAAAATCTTCAACTAAAGTATCATCAATATGTTTTGTATAATTGTAAAGGGGCGTGAGCACCTCTCCATTTTCGTCTAGATGTACAAAACTTGCGCCATATGTAGAAAAATTTATTGCTTTTATAGTAAACTCGTCACTTTTTAGGATGCGATTAAACAGAGCTTTAATCCAAGACTTTAAAGCCTCTAGATCTTCGGTTGCATAACCATCTTCATCTTTAATCTCGTCAAAAGAAGCATACTCTTTATAAACCTCTTTAAATTTATCGTCAAAAAGAAAGAATTTTTTATTGGTCTTTCCGATATCAAAAACAGCAGTTACTTTTTGTGGCATAGTTATGAGTTTACAATCCTGTTGCTACTGTGTTTTTTCCTCTTTCTTTTATTAATCCATCTCTCACCGCTAAACTTCTATAACTCTGTATTGGACTTATAGCACCGCCTGTTTTTAATCTTGCAGCAGCTAACAGTGGTCTTACATCTGTTCTAAAAGCACCTTGTAAAATTTCTTGACAGGTTACCACATCGTTTTCTAACTGTGCAATTCTCAATGCCTTTTGGTCTACCAACAATGCTTTTGCATAGGCTTCTTGTATAGCTTCTAAAGATTGAATTAAATCTTCTAAAGGGTCTTTAACGTTATGGCTGGCGTCAATCATCCAAGCTAAATCTGGATTTTGAGAGTTATTTTCCATTCCATAAACCAACTCATTAAAAATTAAGAATAAGGCATACGGTTTAATGCTCCCAACAGTTAAATCATCATCCCCATATTTACTATCATTAAAATGAAAACCACCTAGTTTGCCTTTCAACATTAAAACGGAAACAATCTGCTCAATGTTTGAATTTGGTAAATGATGACCTAAATCAACTAACGAAAATGCTTTATCGCCACATTCATTCGCTAGCATAAAAGATGTACCCCAATCTTGAATTACTGTACTATAAAAATTAGGTTCATAAGGTTTGTATTCTATTAATAACTTCCAATCGTCTGGCAAGCCTTTATAGATTTCTTTTAAACTGTCTTGTGTGTTTTGTAATGCCGTCTGAAAATTATTCTGACCCGGAAAACAAGAGCCATCTGCCAACCAAACGGTTAAGCTTTTAGAACCTAATTGATTTCCGATGTTAATAACATCTAAATTGTGCTGAATCGCTTGCGCTCTAACCGCGGCACTTGTGTTGCTCAAAGAACCATATTTATAACTCTCTGCTGCATTTTTTTGATCTTGAAACGTATTAGAGTTTACCGAATCGAACTTAATATGCAAGCTATCGGCTTGTTGTTTTATGGCTGCATAGTCTGAAGGAATATCCCAAGGAATATGCAAAGATACAGCCCCAGCTGTTTGAGTGAGCAAATGTAACACACCAACATCGTCTAATTTTTGTTCTAATGTTGAAGGTTCACCGTAAAATGAAAAACGCCCAAAACGTGTGCCACCAGCACCTAAAGCCCAACTTGGTATAGCTACTTGAAAATCTGACAGTTTAGTTAAAATAGTACTAACATCGTGTCCCTTTGAGGCCAATGTATCTGACAAAAAATTAAAACTATTATTTTGAGATGCTAGTTCTTTTTTATTCGCATCTTCTATATGCTGTTTAGTTAGTTTCATGTATTGTTTTATTATTTTACGAAAAGCATGAGATTTTTACTTTTAAAAAAATGAAGTAAAAACGTTTGGTACGCTTGTATTATAAACATCTGTTTTTAATAAAAAACTTCCATAAATTATTTATTCTCTATGGAAGCTTTAAAAATACTATAATTTAGATCATTTGCTTATCTCACAAATGCATTTGCCATACCACCATCTACATTAATAATGTTTCCTGTGGATTTGTCTAATATACCAACTAAAGAAAAGACTCCGTTAGCAATATCTTCTGGCCTAATAATTTCATTTAATAAATTTCTTTTGGCGTAAAATGCTGGTAATTCTTCAACTGTAATACCGTTAGCTTTGGCTCTGCCTTCTGCCCAAGCGCCTTCCCAAATTTTACTTCCTACAATAACACCATCTGGATTTACTGTATTGACTCTAATTTTATCTTTTCCTAATTCGGCTGCTAGTAAACGTACCATGTGTTGCTGTGCTGCTTTTGCTGTTCCGTAAGCCACATTATTTGGTCCGGCAACTAAGCCGTTTTTACTTGCAATAGAAATATAATCACCACCTAAATTTTGCTTGCGCATAATTTCTACGGACTGTTGTGCCAACTCAAACTGCCCTTTTACGAGAATGTTCTGTAAAATATTCCAGTCTTTTTCTGTAGTATCTTCTAATGCTTTAGAAATAGCTAAACCTGCACTATGCACAATAATATCAACTCCACCAAACTCTAAACAGGCCTTCTTATAAGCCTCTGCAATAGATTCTGTATTAGTAACATCGCAAACGGCATATGTAGAGACATCTCTTTTATATGTAGCATTTGCAGTTACTAAACTTTCTTCATTAATATCTGTAAGTACCACATTGGCGCCTTCGGCAGCCAATTTATCTGCAATAGCTTTACCTATACCGCCTCCAGCTCCAGTTACAAAAGCTACTTTACGAGACAATGGTTGCTCTTTTGGCATACGTTGTAATTTGGCCTCTTCTAATAACCAATATTCTATATCAAAAGCTTCTTGGCGTGGTAATGACGTATAAGCTGTAATAGCTTCTGCCCCTCTCATAACGTTAATGGCATTAATATAAAACTCATTAGCTACTCGTGTCGTTTGCTTGTTTTTAGCAAAACTAAACATACCAACACCAGGATATATAATAATAACTGGACTTGCATCTCTAATAGCCGGACTATTATCTTTTTTACAAGTATTATAGTAATCTACATATTCTTGCCTATATGCCTCAAAAGCAGGCTCTAATTTTTTACGGATAGCTTCAACATCTGTCAAGTCTTCATTTTTATCTAAAGACAATACTAAAGGTTGAATTTTTGTTCTTAAAAAATGATCTGGACATGATGTACCCATTGGTGCTAAACGCTCCAGATCATTGCTATTAATAAATTCTAAAACTACATCTGTATCAGAGAAATGTCCTATCATTCTATTTTCAGAAGAACACAAACCTCTTAATAATGGCATTAACTGTGCTGCTTTTTCTTTACGATCTGGCGCAGGTAAGCTCTCTACTTTTTGACCACCAAAAACTGCACCATTTTCTTTAATTTTTTTCTCTATATATTCAGAAGCCATTTCAATAACTTCTAAACTGTTCATATAAGATTCATAAGAGGTGTCACCCCAGGTAAACAAACCATGACTACCTAAAACAATCCCTCTTATTCCTGGGTTATCTTCTAGACATTTTTCTAGTTGTAACCCTAAATCAAATCCTGGTTTTTGCCAAGGCACCCACCCCATAGTATCACCCCAAATATCTTTAGTAACCTGTTCACTATCTTTTGCTGCAGCTACTGCAATTAAAGCATCTGGATGTAGATGGTCTATGTGAGCAAACGGTAACAACCCGTGTAATGGTGTATCTATTGAAGGAGCCTTACTATCTAAATCGTAGATACAATGGTTAAACAAACCAACCATTCTATCTTCATCATGCAAACCCTGGTAAACATTTTTTAAATCGCGTAGACGACTCGTATATAAACCAGCAATACCAGATCTGTTTAAAGTTCCAATATCTCCACCAGAGCCTTTTACCCACATCACCTCAACCTCTTTATTAGTTAAAGGGTCTTTTTCTATGGTTTTACAACTTGTGTTTCCACCACCATAATTAGTAATGCGCAAATCTGCTCCTAAAATATTTGAACGGTATAAAAATAATGCGACTTGGTCATCTCCTAAAGCATCTGCTTTTTTCTGATCCCATAAATAATCTACGTACTTAAATGTTTTTGTATTGCCTTCCATAAAATAATTAAAATATTTACGCTAATTTATAGCAACAACTATAATTTGCTATCCTGTACTATATGGTCATTCCCCTATAATTTGTGAGTTAAAACATTAGACTAAAAAAGAAAGGTATTTACATTTATTAATTGATAAATTATATTTCTGCATTAGTTTATTACTTTTGTGCAGGTTCACCAATTAATTAATACTGATTTTATGTTTAATTTTATTACCATAGACGAGAATTCTAGAATACCTAAATACCAACAAATTATTAATTCTATTATCACGAACATCTCAAATGGTAATCTTGTAATTGACCAAAGAATACCCTCTATAAATAAATTTAGTGAAGAATTTTATATCTCGAGAGATACAGTAGAGAAAGCCTATAATATTTTAAAAGAGCGTAATATTATTTCGTCAATAAAAGGAAAAGGTTATTACATAACGCGTACCAAACTAATATCTAAGGTTAACATTTTATTTTTAGTAAATAAATTGAGTTCTTATAAATTAAGAATATATAATTCATTTATTGATAATATAGGAGCCAATTCTCATACTGATTTAAGAATATATCATTGTGATGAGTCGCTATTCTTAAATTTAATGACTAAAAATAAGTCTGCTTATGACTATTTTGTCATTATGCCACATTTTAAATTAGAGCAATCTACACACGTAAGTTTTACAAGTGACGTTTTGAAATTATTAAAAAAAATACCAAAGGAAAAACTGGTGATTTTAGATAATTTGAAAGATGGGATGGAGAGAGGTTCTATTGAAGTATTTCAAGATTTTGATGAAGACATTTATGCAGCTTTAACCGAGGCGCATCCCAAAATGAAAGCCTACAATAATCTTATTTTATTTTATCCAACAAAAACAGTATATCCTTACCCTAAACGTATTTTACATGGTTTTAGGCGTTTTTGCTTTGAACATAATATAGAATTTGAATACTTAGAAGAAGTACATGAAAATATGATTATTAGAAAAGGTGATCTGTTTGTCACTATTGAAGAATCTGATTTAGTAACATTAATTAAGCGTGCTAGAGAAGAGAATTTAACTCTCGGAAAAGATATTGGTATCATTTCTTATAACGACACACCTTTAAAAGAATTATTAGGTATTACCGTAGTATCAACAGACTTTAAGATTATGGGTGAAATTACAGCAAAAATGATTTTAGATAATAAAAAAGGACAATATAAAGTCCCTTTTAATTTTATCGATCGAAAATCGATGTAATATTCTATTTATATTTGATAGCTTTTATTAGTTTTAATCTAACATATCTCTTGTTGCAACGGTTCTAAAGCCAACGTGATCTGAACCAGAATCTATAGTAACACCCATTCTTGCCGAAATTCTAAAGCTTGCACAATACGATGCATGACACAAGAACGATCCCCCTTTTATGATGTATTCTTCTAAATAAGGATTCGCCGGGTTGTAAGCGTCATTAGCACCTTTTGGATTCAACAAAGGCTGAGAAGTATCTAATTGCTTGTAATAATTAACATTAAATAAGTCGCTAGTTAATTCCCAAACATTACCGGTAATATCAAAGAGTCCAATACTATTTGCAGGATAAGACTTTACAGGTGCTATAAACTCAAATCCATCTCGCGATTCATTTTTAATCGGAAATTTACCTTGCCAAGTATTAGCATTTTTATCTAAAATAGAAGCGTCGTTACCCCAAGTAAAAATAGCGCCTGTATTTGTGCCTTGTGCAGCAGATTCCCACTCAGCCTCAGTTGGCAATCTTCTGTTTGCCCATTTACAATAAGCCAAAGCATCTTCTAGCGTTACATGTACAACTGGGTATCTCTCTTTACCAATTATATTAGAATCTGGCCCTTCAGGATGTTGCCAATCTGCACCAACTTGCCAGGTCCACCACTGCGCATAATTATTCATATTCACAATTGCGTCTACGTCCTTATTAAATATTAAGCTTCCTGGTTGTAATACAGAATCGTGTGGTTTTATAGCGTCTGGCGGCAGTTGCTTTTTCATGTCCTCCCAATCTATTTTTCGTTCAGCAACTGTTACATAATTTGTGGCGTCAACAAATGCACTAAATTGGTAATTGGTAACTTCTGTAACATCAATAAAGAAACCATCTACAGTCACATTGTGCGCAGGCTTCTCTCTTGGCATTGCATATTTGTCATTATTTTTAGCCCCTTGTAAGAAGGTTTTTGCTTCTACCCAAACCATCCCTTCGGGTGCTTCTACTTTGTTTATTGGTTGAGCAATTGGTAACTCTAAGTCTTCAACCTGTTTTTTTTTGCAGTTAAAAACAAATAGCAAAAAAACAAGTGTAGAAATCTTTATTAAATTATTTATGTAAGGCATACATGGTATTTTCTCGAGTTAAAAATAAGAATTTATTATTTTGAAAATAGATTTATATAGATTGATAAAAACAGTAAAAGATTCAATTTGAATAATTAAATCTTTTACTGTTTTTAGGTTTAGAATACTATTTATAAAGTTTCACAAAGTAACAATCGTATCACTACCATTATCTAGTAAAGTACAAGTTTCTTAGTAGCTACCTCACCAGAACCTGTTACAAATTTCACAAAATAAATACCAGCTTTTATAGCCCCTACACGTAAAGTTGATTGTACTTTTTCAACCGAAACTTGTTTTCCTGTAAGATCATATACTGTAATTGAAACGTCGTCATAGTTAGTTAAGCCAACAACATTTATATACTCACCGATAGTTGCAGGATTAGGAAATAAACGTAGTGAATCATTAAAATTAATCACAGTACTACTTAATGTATTACAAGCATCTTCTGGGCTCACAGCATCTTGTGCTCTTAGCCAATCTATTTCAAAATCGATATTATTTTCGTTTGTTGGATCTATTCTAAAACCAGTTATAGTTTTAGTCGTCCATTCTGTATTGGTTATTAAATTGAAAGTTATTTCTTGCCAATTACCATTGCCTGTATAATCTTGAGCAACCACTCGTGCAGCACCAAAAGTAGGACTATCTGTAGTTTGCCAAAACAATCTCACATTTGTAACTGCTGTATTAGCCTTGATTCTCATTGTTAGTGTTGTAATTTGAGAACCTAACATCTCTAGAAATTGTGTTTTTATAAGCTTAGAATCAGTACCAGAACTTGTACCTGATAGAACACCCGCCACCTCTTGGATATTAGTGACTTGATCTGCAGTATAACCATCAAAAATAGAATTATCATTAAACTCTATAGCAAAATCTGCTGCACTATCTATGTCTCGACATAATTCCGTTTCATCGGCATTCACCAAACCGTCTCCATCATTATCTGTTGTAGTGTCGCATCCTACTGCAGGATCGATAGCATTATTTGCACGCATCCAATCAATTTCAAAATCAACATTATTATCATTGGTTGGGTCAATTCTAAAACCTTTAATTGTTTTATCTATCCACTCTATATTAGTTGATAAATCTAAAGTGATATCTTGCCAATCTCCATTCCCTGTATAATCATCAAATATCGTTCTAGACGCATTAAAACCACCATCGTTCGTTGTTGACCAAAATAGTTGCACCCGAGTATCGCTAATATTTGCCTTGTACCTAAACGTTATTGTACTTACATCACTTCCGTTAAACGACACAAAATCACTATTAATAATTTTAGGGTCACCACTATTAGAGGTTGCTTTTAGTACACCATTAACTTCTTCTAAGTTATCTAAGAATGTTGCGACATAACCGTCAAAAATAGTACTATCATTGTTAAATTCTAAAGCAAAATCTGATGCTGAATTTTGGTCTCTACAACTTGCTATTTCATCTGCATCTAAAACACCATCACCATCTGTATCTTGATTGACAAAGGTTGACGAAACGCTATATGTTTCAGGAATGTCTGGTCCTAATTTAATATGGTTTATAGAAACGTTTGCTGTTGAAATCACATTAACATCACCTATATACTCTTCATGAAAACGTAAGATTAATTTTTTTACATGTGTGAAGATATCAAACTGACTGTCTTGGCCTATTCTCACATTTGCAGAATCCGACGCATTATAAGTTCCCAAACTAAATTGGTCGCCGCTTTCATTTTCTACTAAAATTTCAACATCTGGACCTGTATAATCCAAACCAAGTACATTAAAAAACTCCCAAACTTGCCTTGTAGTTAATTCAATTTCGTAATCTGTATAACCTGCCAAACCATTACCATTATTTTCTGCGGTAAAATTGACGCGTTTATTAGCATAAGTAAATGTTGGCACAGTTAAACCATCTGTTGCGTTGGCAGTGTCTCTTGAATCGTCGTTTGTTAAAATAGACCCTAAATCATTTGAACGCACACCATAATCGATAAGTGTTACTCTGTCAATAATTTCACCCCAAGTATTACTCTCAAAACAGTTTCCCGAATTACAAATAAAAGCATCGCTTTGAAACCTGTAGTCAGACCCGAATCTACGTTGCCAAAATTCATCTGTTACATCCGTACTTATTAATTTCATGTACAACGTATTGTCCTTAGTTAAATAAGCTTGTGTGGGACTAGCTATTAACTGCTCCATAGTAGCAACTCGGTTTGCACCACCAGCATAAGAAAAGCTTGTCATGTTCTGATACGCAACAATTACAGTTTCAGCATTGGTTGTGCAGCCATTAATAAGAGGCACCATATACTTTGGTGTTTTATGGTATTGTAAATAGTACTTATAATTTAAGTCATTTGTTATAACTGGTGCATCAAAATACTGTTGTTGCGTTTGCACATCGAATACAGCATGCGTTGAATTGTCTGGATATTCTGTAATAAAATATCTTGGTGTAAACGCCCCATCATCTTTGTTTGTAAAATCAACATCTGAAAAATAATTGTAGGTTTTATTAAATGAGATTCTTGCCCCCCATTCTGGCTTTTCAATAACATCCGTCATTTGCGTATTGGCACCTGTTTCATAAAGATTTTGGCTATCTAATGGTCCAGATATCATTGGTGTCACCCTAGCACCTGGTATGCCCGTAACACTGCCATCTTCATCTATAAGTCCACTTAAATACATAAAACTAAGCCACGAGTTATTTCCAAATTCAAATTTTGAATTCTCTTCAACATCAGGACCAAAGGTAATACCTCTTGCATAGTGGTTTGTTGACTTTCGAGACGCACCATTGGTTTGAAAACAATAGGCTTTTGCCCCTATAGAATTAAAACCATCAAAATGTGTATCTACAATTCCTGAAGGGCCATCATAAATACTATGACCTCTAAAAGCATTTGAAAATGCGGTTAATGCTCTATCAGGATAAGGTAAAGACCGACCTGCTTGTAGTTCACTTACAGATTGCGGATTACCAATGTTAGCAGATTTACCAACAATTAAAGAGTTGTACAATACTTGATTGTACGAAAAGAAATTACCTCTGCCGTTATCAGCAAAATCACAATCGTAAAATTCCATCGTGTTGGCTCTTATCCAAACATTTCTATCTATGGATTTATATCCATCAAAACGGTTCACTACAGGTATAGACTGTGTACCATCAGCATTTTGCGGTTTGTAATGGCCATTTACAATTTCTTCAGTTTCTTTATCTACACCACCATCAACACCCCAACTAAATAAATTAGAGTGTGCTTTGTTATCATCAAAAATTCCCATTGGTTGTTTACCAGGTTCATAAGATGAGCCAGAGTTATCCAATACTTCATCTAAAATAACATGCCAAAACCCAGAACCATCTGACCCTGCTGAAACATTACCAATAAAATCATTGGCAGGATTAGTTATCCAGAACGTTACAGGAAATGCTTCCGGACCTGCCCCTCTGCCAGAACCAATACCAATATCATTTGGTGTGGTTTCTTCACCTTCAACAGGTCTTTTGCACACGACCCCTAAATTATCTTTAAATAAATTTCCGGTCTCGCTACCATCTTCTAAAAAATAACCATGACCAATAAAATCATATGCTACATTACCCTCTACTAGTGTATTATTTGTACCATGCACTGTAATAACCCTATTAAAAGACTTATGAATTCCTGTATTTTTAATGTATTGACCATCTGCATCACCTAATAGGTGCCAATGCCAAGGGTATCTACCTACCTGAGATTTTTGTCCCATACGGTATAACTCTATATTAGATGCTTTTGATATTGAATTTGGCATTGACATAATGTGCCCACCAAAACCATTTACTTCACTCGCATCATCGCCTTGTATTTTTAAATTTCGTGTTAATAAACCAACTTCTGCTCTTTCATCTAAAATAATATCTGTTGTACCATTGTTGTAAATTTGTTCTGTTCCCCAATGCATATAAACTAAAGGTGCATTTAGTGTTAAAACAAGTCCGTTAACTGCTGTAATTGTTCTTTTTTCGGCTTGTCTTCCATCAAAATCAGTAGATGCAATAACAATTTCGTCACCAACTTCCCAGCTTACAGTTTCTTTTAAAGTAATAGAAGTAGCACCAGCATTAGCCGTTGCATTTATCTGTGTCCATGATTGTTTTGCCACACCATGAAGCTCTAATCTACCACCTGGCATAACACCAATTAGTTTAGAACCCATAATAGAGTTTGGCATTAAAACTTCTGAAGCGTTACTCCCTATCAATGTTATTAAGCCCTCTCCTGTATACGAGGTTATCTCGCTTCCAATTTGAAACAAACCACCATTATGTATCATAACACCTTTTGTGGTTAAGCTAAAATTGGTTATTAAACTCTCTGGACTTAAAATACCTTCTACAACTATAGACCTTGCTGACATATCACCACCAAGCTCTACACGAATACCAACGGGAATAATCACGTCATCATTACTATTAGGTACTTGGTTAGTACTCCATGTCGATGGTGAATTCCAAGCTGTACTGGCTACTGCCGTTATAGTAGTTAAGGGATTTGCATAGCAATTATACTTAGAACCAATTAATTTTTTCTCTTTAATCGGTATTGAGAAAGCGGTTGTTATAAAAACAACGAGCGCAAGTAATGTGATTTGAGTAATTCTTTTCATAGAAGTTGTGAAGTCTTATTATCTTTTTTTACTGATAACACATAACGCTATAAAAATAAACGATAAGAGTACAAATACTGTCCTGTCCCAACCTGCACTTTATTTTAACTTAGCACTACTTTTAACTATAACAATTCAAGTTTCTGTAGATGCTCTAACATCTCCTTTTTATATTGATTTTGAATCTCTAAAATTTCAGAAGTATTGTATAAATTCATCCATTCTTTAGCATCTGTTTTTAAATTAAAAAACTCGCCTGTAATAATATCAGCCTCTGTATAATCTAATGCATTTTCCTTTCTATCAAACACCAAAATTAATTTATAATCTTTTGTTCGCCACATAAATGCAGCTTCACCATTACGCTCATGCAAAGCAGAAAATGTAGCTTTGTTTCTCTTTTTAGACAACAAGCTTTCTCCTAGTAAGGGTTTATCTTGTTTTATATTAGCAAAATCTAATAAAGTCGGCAATAAATCTGTGTTTTCTGCTGATAAATCATCTACTGAATTTCGATTTAAATCTTTAGGCAATGCAGAGCCAGATAGCAACATAGGTACACGCACGCTAGCATCGTAAAGGTTATATTTATTAAATTTATAATAACGCTCACCCAACATTTCGCCATGGTCTGAGGTATAAACTATTAAGGTATTTTCTAATAATCCTTTTTCTTTTAGTGCAGCCAGAGTTCTTCCCATCATATCATCAATCCAAGTAACGTTGGCATAATAACGCATGGTCATTAATTGCCAATCTTCTTTTGAGGCATTTTTCCAATAACTTTCATACATATCGCGTCTGTTGACACCTTCAGAATGTGGTGATTGGTCTTCATCCCAATTGGGTTGGGCTGCATATCGTATCGTATCTGCATCATATAAATCTTCGTAACCTTTAGGCACGTTATGACCTGCATGAGGTTTCATGTAAGACAAATACAGAAACAAAGGTCTTTCGTCTTCGCGTTTATTGATATATTCTAAAACCTGTTTGGTAATCCAACCATCACGATGTTCTTCCTCTTCAAGTTGACTTGTAAAGCCTAAATAGCCTAAATTATTCTCTTCGCCTGGACCCATATCAGCAATTTCGGCATCATATTTTTGTTTGGCTTCTGGGTTCATTTCTGCCATGCTTATGGCTCCTTCTTCTTTTATTTCTGAAACATAACGCGTTTCAAAACCTCTTGTATTGGTTTTATGTTTTCCCCAGTGTGTTTTTCCGAAACCTGCTGTTTCATAACCTGCATCTCTAAAATATTCTGCCATGGTTTTTACAGGCACGTTTTCATCTTTAATACCATCACTATTGCGATATACACCATTTTGATTTGGATATAAACCTAACATCATAGAGTTACGACTTGGCACACACATTGGTGCTTGGCAAACGGCCTGACTGTAAAACACACCTTCCTTTGCTAAACTATCTAAGGTTGGTGTAATCACTTGCGAATTAAGCATACCTAAAGCATCGTAACGGTGCTGATCGTCCATTAAAAAAATAATGTTTGGTCGTTTTTGTGTTTTTGATTCTGTTTCTGTTTCTGCTTTTTCTTTACAAGAACTGAAAATTAAAACGGATGAAAATAAAACTAATAAGGCTGCTGATTTCATATAACTAGTTTAGTTGTCTTTAAAATGATACTTAAAACGGCGGTCTGGTGCAGTATCCCCATTCATAAAAAATGTGGTGACATCTGATAATTCGATTGGATTGTCTGCCCATTTAAAATAAAATTCAGAATAGTCATTAAGACCAATGTCTTTCTTAGCAACACGCAACTCTAATTCGTTTTTAGTGTATTTGTAAGTCACGCTTCCGGCATCAACCCAAGTGCTACCATTCCATTTTTTTAAGGTTGATTCATCTAAAGATACTACGTCATAATTGACTACATAATCATAACCTTCCCAACCCGTTGTTATGTCTTTATCGCTATCAATAAAGAGCAACATCCATTTATCATCTTTATGATTGGTTAGATTTTGTTGTGTTTTCGCATAGAAAAAAACATGGGTGTTATCTAAGCCAACTTTGGACGAGACAATATCATTTCTTCCTGTTTTATTTGTGTACGTTGTTGAAGGGTCGTAACCTGCAAAACTTCTGTGCATGGTATCACCTTTAGGGTCGTAAAATTCGGGTTGCACCGTTTCCCAATCTTCAAAATCACCATCAATTTTAATTTTAGTGTCTTGTGCAAATTTAATAGGTGCGTGCATACCTTTATATTTACGGACATTAGAAATTAACTGATAATAATAATTATCTGTATGACCATCTTTCATTGGTGCCATATCACGGTTAAATTCTCTTGAAAAAGCATCCACAAAATAAGAATCGCCAATATTAATTGGTCGTCCTGCATAACCCGAATGTTTTAATTTTCCATCCCAAATAAAACGTTGTGCCAACCACTCATTCCATTGGGTTACCATTACAATTTCAGGATTTACCTCTAAAGCTCTGTTCCATTGTTCTTGAAAATGTTCGCCTTGACCTGTAGTCTCAGTGACATAATATTCGTTGACTTTTGGTTGTTTTCCATCAGATCTGCTTGTACCATACAATCCATGACCTAGTTGCACGGGATGACCTGCAACAGATACCGGAATTTGCTCTGCAATAGACGGATGTTTACTCCAACCATAATCTTGTGGTGTGGTATCTACCCATTGCCAATGGTTTGGATTTTCTTTCGTTTTTGTCCAAGCCCAACTGTATTTTACAGTAAAAAAATCTCTGGCTTGCTGTGTCAATTCTTTGTCTTTAGGATTTGCCATAATCACAGGCTTACCTTCCCACATAAACCATTGGTCTTTATATAATCCTTTTTTATAAAATTCATTATAAATTTTAGTAACCGTTAAACCACTTTTAGAATTGGTGGTAAACGTAATGTCTGGTGTTTTAATACCTTCTTTTCGCATTTTCGCACCCATTTGAAATAAAGCATGAACGGTTTCAGGATAAATAAAATGATTGGTGACATCTAAATAAAGAAAATCTACTTTGGCATTGGTTAACATTTGTAAATCTCTGCGCAAAACCCAAGGATCTTCAGCTCTGTAATAGCCTTGTTCTGGTTCTCCCCAAAAATGAAATTTCCCTTTTGGACCCCATTTTCTTTTCCCCTTTGGGTCTTTTAAAATCTCTGTGATGTCATAGACTTTTTTACTATGATGCCCATGCCAGATGTAATAAAAAATACCGACTATTTTATTTTCTTTTAATTCGCCTGCTTCTTCAAATGTGGTTGCCTCACGACCTAAGGCATCCGTCGCTATCCAATGATCTGTGTTGTGGTCTTGAAGTTGAGACTGTGTTTCTGAAGCCTTATTTACCTCTTGTGCTTTACAGCCAAAAATTACACTGATTGTAAGCACGAATATTAATTTCTTTAATAACGTCATCATTAGTTTGTTTTAAAAGAATTTGAATATTATTGCTTTACATTTAAGCCTTTAGGCGCATCAATTTTAGTGGTTACTTTTCCGTTTGCAGCTTTGGTATGACTTATTTTAAGGACTCCGAATTTTGTAGGAAACGTGCCGTTAACGTATTCTAAATCGCCTAAATGCGGTTTTATAGTTACCGTGTTTCCACCATCAGAAACATTCACACCTAAAACATATTGGGTTAACCAAGACGTTGGTCCGCTTGCCCAGCCATGTGCTAAACTATGACGTAAACCAACGTAACAAAAGGCACCAAAATCTGTATGAATATCACTTTTAGCTTCTACAGGTAATTCATCTATTCTGCCACTCATTTTTCCTTCGGCAAGATTAAAATCCTCCCAAAACGAAGTGGCACCAAGATCTAACATACCTCCCCAATATTCGCTAATCACATCAATCGCACCTTGGTAATCATCAGCTTTCGCCATCGCTTCTAAAATATAATAGCCATAAAATGTGGACATATTTTGTACGCCATCTTTCTTTAAAACCTCTGTATTTGTTTGCTCTGCTTTTGCAATATCTGCCAAAACCATTAAAGACGCAGCTTGTTTAGACGTGTTGCCCTCTGGTTGATGTTTCTTTAATTGCTTCGCTATTTTTTGGTATTTCTTTTTTAAATCTGAACGCTCTAAGGTTTCCATCATATCAGAACCCGCCTCAAAGGTCATAATCATCATGGCTTGCAAACCAGCATGCACAGCTTTTGGATCTGTACTGGTTGGCCAATCTAAAAAGCGACCACCATTTAAGATTTCTTTATTATCTTCATCTATAAACGTACTGAGTTGATCTAACAAAGCAATCATATAGGTTTCTTGTTCTTTTAAATAAGCTAAATCGCCGTGATAATCGTACCAATTTTTATGAATAATAAGCCACCACATTGAGTATGAACTAATGGTATTCATCCATTGTGGTAAAGGATGCTGATCTCTCGCCAAGTCTAAACTTTTTGGAACGATACTATTTTTACCAAAAACGGTGTTAATGGTCATTACTTCTGGATGCATATCGCCAACCCAAACCAAACGGTCTCTTTTAATACCATCCCAAAGATAGTTTTGCATGTTTAGATGAACGGTGTAGGCACCTGTCATCCAAATATCATTAAGACGCTCGTTACTACTTTCAAAAGATCCTAAATACTCTAAATCTCTATATACAAAAGCAGCTTCAACCGATTTTATTGGTGCGTTTTCACCAGCTTCAACCACATCGATTCTGATGAAGCGAAAGCCTGTTTCGCCAATTTCAACTGAGCCTAACCATGGGACTTCCACTATAAAATCACGAAGTGAATGTTCGTTAGTTGCATTAAATTCTCCCCCAATATCAGACATCGCTTCAGAAACCGACTCTCCAAAACGCACTCTTAATTTTAAAGGGGTTTTAGCTGGTCTTATACCCATGGATATTTTTACACCACCATGAATTTCTTTACCGTAATCTAACATAATACCAGGCTTATGGTCATCGGTACTTATTAGTTGAAATAAATTTTGATCGTTGACAGCCACTTGTCCATTTCCTTTATCTAATAAGGTCTTTTCATTTTTAATATATGTACCTGTATCATCAGATTGCCAAACAATTCTATTGGGTGTTAAATAGGTTTTCACCATTTCCGAATGGCTTGCGCGCATTTCATCCGAAGCATCAAAAATTGGTGGTAATTGTGCAAAAACTGACGCTTGTATAAAAATTAAAATTAATAGAATTGAATACGATTTTTTCATGAACTGTTGTTTGGGCATTTGTATAATTATAAATGTAAAAATAGTTTGGACGCCCATTTTTGCTATCCTGTTGCACCCTGTGGAACTTTACTATGGTCGTTAAAATAATTATAATTTTATAAATCTCAGTAAATATCTCCTTACTTGTATTTTTTAAAAATTTAGATAAAGGTCAAGTTGAGCGCAATGAAAACCTATTTATTCATATCAAAAACGTTTTCGACTACACTCTAACGAACAAACTTTATAATTTCAGCTATTGATATTTATTATTTAACACCTGTCTTAAATCGGTAAGCAAAGGCACTTTCTTTAACAGGTTGTATGGGTTTCAATTTACCTTGTTCTTTTATTTTTACCCAGCCAGTATCCCAAGTAATATAATAATGTGTGTTTGGTTCAAGCTCAGGAAAATCATTAAAAACTAGTTCTTTTTTACCTTCAAAATTACTAGTCTCATCTAAATCTTTAGACCATATAATTTCTGAACTTCCATATTTTTGAAGTCGAATATGTTTACCAACAGTATTTACGAAAGTGATATTACCTTTAAAGACAAAACTTAATTTCTGATTCACCGAAACATTATCTTCCATAAATTCTGGTGACGCTTTTACCATGATGTTTTTAACACGATCATAACCAAAACCCCTTGTTTTGTTTCCTACTGGTCTGTTCCATTCTTTATTGTTTGCAAAACCGTGTTTTTTGGTGTAATTGGCCCAAGCCGTCAATAATTCATTATATTTTATGACATGTTTACTTTTCACATTTGTAGTTTCGGTTGGATCGTTTTTTAGATTGTACAATTCAAACGGACTGTCATAAAAACTTACTAATTTCCAATCTCCTTTTATGATGCCTTTAGAACGGTAAAATGTGGACACGAAGAATTTTTCTTCCTCAAAGTCTTCGTTTTTAAGTAATGGCAAGATACTTTTTCCCATGAGTTCTTTTTTACCACTTGGATATTCCGCACCTGCCAATGCTAAGAATGTTGGGTATAAATCCCAAATTCTAATCATGTCTTTATTAATAGCATTTTTTTCTAGTTTCAAACCTTTTGGCCAATGTACAATCATTGGCGACCGAATACCACCTTCTCCACTACCATGTTTATAAGAACCAAATGGTGTATTGCTCAGCGCTGCCCAACCGTAATTAGTGGTAAAACCTGCACCTCTATTTTCTTGACTCCAAGGCAAGGCTTTTCTGTTGGTATGTAAACCAGCGTAGCAACCACCATTGTCTGAAATAAAAATAATGAGTGTGTTTTCTAACTCACTATCGTCTATATTTCCATCTTGATTTGGGTCTTTTAAAAACGATGTGATACGCCCAATATTTTCGTCCATATTATCTACCATACCAGCATAAGCACTTCGTGATAAGGCTTCAAAATCTTGTTGTATTTCCCAATATGTATCTGATGTTTCTGGCAATACATCCCAATCTGGCACTTCTACGCCTAGTTCTAGAAGTTTTGTGTTTTCATCAACAAGACCTAACTCAATCATACGCTCTAAACGTTCTTCACGTAGCTTGTTCCATCCTTTTTTGTAAATATTTACACCGTTTTTAGGATCGTAAAATTTTCTAACATTTTCTTCGGGTGCATCCAAAGGACTATGTGGTGCATTATAAGCTATAATGCTAAAGAAAGGCTTATCATTTTTAATAGCCTCATCCATATACCCCATCGCATAATTGGTAAAATTAGTAGTAGCATAAAAATCTTCTGGTAATTTTGAACTTGGAAAAATTAGACCATCATTTTGCCATTTTGCATTACCCTTTCCAGTAAAACTATTGACTTGACCGCCTGTAAAACCGTAAAAATGATCGAAACCATAATCGGTATTTTCATCTCCAATCTTTAGCTTAGGCATACCGTGATTTTTACCCACTAAATTTGTGGTATAACCTTCATCTCGCATTAATTTCGCAATACTTTCACCATTTGGGAACCCGTTTTTTCCAGCTGCCATAAATTCCAACCCTGAAATAATAGCCACTCGACTCGTTACGCACATTGGTGAGACGTAAAATTTATTAAACCGCGCACCATTTTCGGCAAGTCTATCTATATTTGGTGTTGGTATTTCGCCACCAAACGAACTTAAATCACTGTAACCTAAATCGTCCGCAACAATTAAAATAATATTGGGTTTCTTATCTTGTGCCTCGACTAATTGAAAACATAGTATCAAGGTAAAAAGAATTTTGATTTTAAAAGTCATGAGAGTCAATTGTCAAGAAAAGTTCAATGCTATAATACAATCAAATTTGCTACTAAACAATTTTAGTTATATCCTGTGCTCACCTGTTAAAATAACCCACTAGAACAGGATGCCACTAAAAAACTGCAATACTATCTTTATATTTCATCTATATAAACCTATTTTCCTCTTATGAAATCTTTCAGTTTTCGAATTTTCATTACTTCACTAGTCATCGTTTTTGTGGTGAATTGCAATTCACAAAAAAATGCGACTAATTCTAATACCACAGATACAACAGACTCTAAAAAACCATTAAATGTGGTGTTAATTTTAATGGACGACCAAGGTTACGACACGTCTGTCGATGGCATGACGGGAATTAAAACTCCAAATTTTGATGCCTTGTCTAAAGAAGGGATGCGCTTTACAAATGCTTATGCTTCTGTCCCTTCGTGTTCACCAAGCCGAAGTTCTATTAACACAGGTATGTATCCGCATGCAAATGGACATTGGCGCAACACCATAACACCAAGTTTAACTGATGGTGATGAGGCTTTTGGACGACAAGCCAAACGCGTCGATAAAGTCGGGATACACGAGTATATTAAAACATTGCCTGAAATACTTAAAGAAAACGGATTTTACACAGCAATTACACAGAAGTTTCACATGAGTCCACCCTGGAAATTTCCTTACACAGAACGAAACCCTGTTCATAATGATCCTGAAAAATACAAACAAGTCATTGGTGATTTCATTGAAGCATCTGGAGAGCAACCGTTCTTTTTTCAGGCGAATATTTCACCACCACACAGAAACTTTGATGCGCACATGAACAAGTTTCCAGAATATATGCCCAATGTAAACAACATTGTAGTGCCAGATTATCTACCAGACACACCTATGATGCGCGAAGATTTAAGTAAATATTACGGCTGCGTACAGCTTGCTGATGCCTGCGCTGGCGCTATTATAGAAACCTTAAAAGCGAAAGGACAATTTGATAACACATTAATTATTTATACATCAGATCACGGACAACCGTATCACAGAGCAAAAGCCTCTGCTTATGGAGAAGGTTTGCATGTGCCGTATGTAGTCGCTGGACCTAACGTTACAAAAGGTCAGATTTCTGAGGCGCTAATTTCGCATACCGATATTATGCCAACGGTTTTATCTTTTTTAGGTTTACCAATACCTGAGACTGTACAAGGCCAATCATTACTTCCTGTTTTTAGTGGAAATGCCAAAAAAGTAAAAGATCGCAATTATGTTTTTGCTGAACATAATTCTCATGGTCCAGATCCAAAAGAACACTTTCCGAGTCGTATTGTATTTGATGGCCAGTTTTACTATATCAAAAACTTAATGCCAAATAAATCGTATTTACTACCAGCCGATTTAAGAGCTTACAAAGGTTGGCATAACAAAAGTTATGATGCAACAATTGAAGCCAAAGACACGCACCCAATGCAGTACAATTTATTACGATTGCTCGAAAATGGAAGACCTGCTGAAGAGCTTTATGATATGAAGAAAGACCCTTACCAATTGGTGAATATTATAAACGAATTAAAACACAAAGAAAAAGTAACAGAACTAAGAACTGCACTAAAAAAATGGCGGAAAAAGTCGGGAGACTTAGAAAATAACCCAAAATATATTAAAACGAGATTAGAAATTAACTAACTAACTACCTCATAAATAAAACTATAGAATACTGCTCTAATAACGACCAATTAATACAGATAGTGCAGGACACAGAATCACTAAAAGATTATTATTTTTAGGGCCTAGAAACAAAATAATCAATATGATGAAAAAATTACTCATTCCAATTTTCACAATAGTTTTAGGCTTACAATTTACAAATGCTCAGACTGCAGATGTAAGCCAATACGTTATGTATTTTCCTTTTGACAATAACCTTACTGACGCTTCAGCTACAGGTGTAGTCTTAAATCCTAAAACCGCAAGTGTTGTAGACACCTACGAGGCTGGTCAGTTTGGCCAAGCTGCATTATTTAATGAAAAACCATATTTAACCACAAATAGTATTTTTGAATCTGGTGAATCTTACACCATGTTAATGTGGGTAAAATTCAATACCCTAGTATTTGCTGGTGCAGGTACACCTAAGATAATACACCAAGAAGATGCAGGTCCTACATCTACATTTTTAGCTGGCCGACCTTTTCAAATCGCTACGGCTGCTAACACGGTTAACACCTCTTTTGGAGAAACAGCGACTAATTCATCAGCAACACCGCCTGTAAACACATGGGTGCACTTGGCTTTAGTTATGGATAAAACTGCAGAAACAGTAACGCTATACGTAAATGGTGTAGAAGATGCTAGCAACACTATTGGTAATCCAATAAAGGTAGACAACAAAACAAACAATGCACAATTATCTATAGGAGTACAAAAAAATTCTGATACCGCAGGCTTACTAGATGCATATTTAGACGATTTTGTAATTACTACTGAAGTTTTAGATGCTACTACGATAAACAATGTTATGACCAATGGTGCTGCTAATGGAGGTGTTTTAAACGTAGACGAATTTACACAAGCAAATACTAATTTAAAGTTATACAAAACAGATATCAATACATTACATGTAGATTCTAATGTGAGTTTTAGTAATTATCAAATTATAGATACAATGGGTAAAACTGTGAGGTCTGGTAATTTAGAAAGTGAGTCTATAAATGTAAGTTCAATTACTAATGGGTTATATTTTGTAAAACTTACCTCTACAACAGAGAACCTAATTATTACGAAAAAAGTTATTTTATAATTTCAACTTTTTCCAAATTAATAAAAAGACCAATGCATTACTGTTTTGGTCTTTTTGTTTGTATGACATAGCAGGATAGTTTAAAACAAAGCACTATGTATTTTTAATTTATAAGCACATTTTGAGGTACAAAAAAACTATAAACCTTTAAAAACAAGCTAAAGTAGATATATCACTTTTTGATTGCAATTAAATCTAATTATCCCTAAACCAAATTACTATTATGAATAACTTTTTTATGATGAAAATTAATATATCATTATACGCTCTGTTTTTTGCATTCACTCTTTTTGCAAATACCAATCAAAGTAACACGCCATTACAAATACAACAACTACGTGTTGAGTATTTAGAAAACCCAAAAGGCATTGATATAACTACACCACGATTTAGTTGGGTTCTAAATGGTGACGGTTACAATAGAATGCAATCTGCTTATAAAATTACAGTCTCTTCATCTAAAGATTTTACACAAGACTCTAATGTTTGGAATAGCGGTAAAATAGTCTCAAACCAAACCAATCAAATCTCTTATAATGGTAAAACTTTAATCTCTGGTGCAAAATACTTTTGGAACGTTACCGTCTGGGATGAAAACGGGGTGTCTTCAATTAGCGAAACCGCACATTGGTCTATGGGTAATCTCGATTTTATAGATTGGCAAGCACAATACATTGGCCATAACGTTGGCTATAATAAAAAGGATAAATACACAGAATTATATTTACCACCTGCACGTTATTTACGCCATGCATTTAATATCAATAAAAAAATTAAAAGAGCTACGGCTTACACAACGGCATTGGGGTTATACGAACTACGCCTAAACGGAAACAAGGTTGGCGATGATTATTTATTACCTGGTTGGACGGATTATAACAAGCGTCTTTATTACCAAACTTTTGACATTACAAACCAATTATCTCAAGGCGAAAATGTAGTCGGAGCCATTATAGCAGATGGCTGGTACTCTGGCTATATTGGGTACGCACTTTTGGTAAGATTAGACAAAGTAAGAGCATTTTATGGCGTAAACCCGTCTTTTATGGGTCAAATTAAAATTGAATATGAAGATGGAAGTTCAGAAACAATCGCTTCAAACGAAAACAGCTGGAAAGCCAACCAAGGTCCTATTTTAGAAGCCGATATTATTATGGGCGAAACTTATGATGCCCGATTAGAACACAAAAACTGGGACAAGGCTGGATTTGATGATAGTAAATGGAGCAAACCAAAGCGTTATACCTTACCAAACGGAAAATTAATGGCCTCACCAACAACAGCTATCAAAAACCAAGAAATCTTAAAACCAATTGAGATTACAGAACCAAAACCTGGCACTTACATTTTCGACCTAGGAAAAAACATTGCTGGTATTGCCGCTCTAAAAACGCAAGGTAAAGCTGGCACAAAAATCACATTACGCTTTGGTGAAATTCTAAAAAGTGATGGTACACTACTTACCGAAAACTTAAGACGCGCTAGAGCTACTGATACTTATATATTAAACGGAAACGGCATAGAAACATGGGAGCCACGATTTACATACCATGGTTTTCAGTATGTAGAAGTAACAGGATTAACCGAAATACCAACTCTAGAAACAATTACAGGAAAGCAGTTAAGTTCTATAAAAACAGATGCCAGCACCTTCTCTACATCTAACCCAATGAACAATACCTTGTTCGAAAATATTAAAACAACACAAGCTGCTAATTTTTTAGACATTCCAACAGATTGTCCACAACGTGATGAACGCCTAGGTTGGACAGGTGATGCTCAAGTTTTTGCAAGATCTGCCACGTATAATGCCGATGTCGCTTCTTTCTTTACTAAATTTTGTATTGATTTAGATGATGCGCAACGTTGGTATGGCGCTTATCCTAACTTTGCTCCTTTCCCTTTTTCTAGACCTGGCCAATACTCACCAGCCTGGATGGATGCTGGTATTATTATACCCTACACCATGTTGCAAGTTTATGGAGACACTAAGGTTGTAGAACACATGTACGATGGTATGCAGAAATTTATGGAATTTCAAGAAAAGGCAAGTACTAATTATTTACGACCAGGTGCAGGAAAAAATTGGGGAGATTGGTTGGCCGTAAATGAAGAAACTAGTCACGATTTTATTGCATCAGCTTACTATGGTTACGATGCTAAATTAATGGCAGAAATGGCAACTGCTATTGGAAAAACTGAAGATGCTAAAACATACCAACAAGATTTTGAAAATATTAAAAAAGCATTTTCTAAAAAATACATTCTCGCCAATGGTAACACTACCGAAGATTCTATGACCACCTACGCTTTAGCTCTTTATTTCGGTCTATATCCTGAAGCATTAGCACAAAAAGGAGCTGCGCGTTTAGCCGAAAAAATTAAAACTAATGGCTATAAATTCGCCACCGGATTTTTAGGTACCAAACATGTAATGTTAGCCCTATCAAAATACGGGTTTCATGATGTTTCTTATAAATTATTTCTTCAAAAAGAATACCCAAGTTGGGGTTACTCTATAGAAAATGGAAGCACATCGATATGGGAACGTTGGAATAGTTTTACAAAAGACAATTCTAAAAACTCGGATTTAAATGCCGCAATGAATTCTTTTAGCCATTACGCCTTCGGGTCGGTTGCAGAATGGATGTTTCAATATGCAGCAGGTATAGATACAAAAGGATATGGTTATAAAAATATTATAATTAAACCCGCTATACATGAAGAACTGAAATATCTTAATAGCTCTACAAATACCATAAATGGTAAGATAACTTCAAATTGGAGCATTAAAGGAAATAGTCTTTATATGACGGTTATTATACCAGCAAATACTGAGGCTCAAATTCATATTCCGACAAATAAACCATCTCGAATCAAACTAAACAACAACAAATTAAATCAAATAATTTCATCCAACGAGACTGAAACTATACTAAAATTAGGCTCAGGAAATTATGAAATTAAGGCACCCTATAAAAAATAAAACGAGCACTTATAAAGTCAGAAATACCCCACTTCTGGCTTTTTTATTTTAATAAAAATTACAAACCATACAAGTAAGTGCAGGTTGCGTTGTTTTTTTATTATTCCTAATATTGATTAAATAAAATTATATAATTCACATGAAACTAACAATTAATTATCATTTTAGTGATATTTTAAGAAAAGCATTACTTGCCAGCATAGTTTGTCTTTTTGTAAGTTTAACAACACAAGCACAAACTATTACAGGTACAGTTACCTCAACAACTGGGGAGGTTCTTCTAGGTGCTTTTGTGGTACAAAAAGGTACTAAAAACGGTATCCCGACTGATTTTGATGGAAAATTTGAACTTACCTTACTTGAAGGTAAAGACAAAATTTTAGTGATTTCATATCTTGGTTTTAAAACTAAAGAAGTTGAAGTTGGTTTATCTACAACTTTTAATATTAAACTTATTGAAGAATCTGAAGGACTGGACGAGGTCGTTATTATCGGTTATGGTGAGAAGAAACGAAAAGACATCACTGGAGCTATTAGCTCTATAAAAGCAAAAGATTTAGAAGATCAATTCTACAATAATATAACTGAAACACTACAAGGCCAAGCTGCTGGTGTTTTTGTAAGTTCAGACTCTGGTGAGCCAGGTGGTGGTATATCGGTAAATATAAGAGGTATTAATAGTCTTAGCGGTAGCTCACAACCATTATATGTTTTAAATGGTATTCCATTGAGTACAGATATACAAGCAGAAGGCGATTTATACTTCACTGCTACAAATCCGTTATCTGGTCTTAATCCAGAAGATATAGAAAATATTGAAGTGTTAAAAGATGCGTCTGCTACAGCAATCTATGGTGCTAGAGCTAGTAATGGGGTTGTACTTATTACCACTAGAGAAGGAAAAATCGGTAAGACCAAAGTAACTCTAAATATACGAGGTGGTGTTTCCGAAATTGGTACACCTTATACGTTAATGAATGGACCACAATTTGCTCAATTCAGAAATGACCAAGTGGTTCTTAGAAATCCGCAATCTACGTTTCAAGAATTATTAGATAATAATTTACTACCATTTGATGGATTGAACGAGCAACGTCCGTTACCAGAGAATGCACCAAACGGTACTAATTTTATGGATGCAATTTTTAGAACAGGACTAAACCAAAATGTAAACTTTAGCATCTCGGGTGGTACAGAAGCTATGACACAACTTTTAGCTGTAAACTATAATGAGATTGAGGGTAATATTATTAACTCTGGTTTTAGACGAATGAATTTGCGTTACAACTCAAAAGTAAAATTAGGTAAAAAATTTACATTAAACTCAAACATTCAACTTAACTACGCCAGAAACCAACGTGTTCAAACCAGTGCAAGAACAGGATTAAGCGGTGTTGTTTTTACAGCAATGAGAATTAGCCCATTTGTACCAGCGTTTGACCCTGACACTGGAGATTTAAACGAATTTGACGCTGACAATTTAATTATTACAAATCCACTAATTGAAGCTAATGAAGCAGATAACGTTCAAAAAAATAGACGTATTATTCTTTCTACAAGTGGTGTCTATAAATTTTCAGAAAACTTTAATTGGACGAACAGACTAGGTTTTGAATCTGGTTATAACACAAATCAAGTCTTTAATACTAAAAGAACTAATGTTGGCCGAAATTTTAATGGTCGCTTATTTTTAGCCGAGGCTGAAACCGATCGTTTTACGGCAGAGTCGTTTTTAAATTTCAACAAAAAATTTAATAAACATAAAATTAATGCTACAGTCGGCGGAAGTTTTACAAATATTAATGCTTTTAGAAGGAGAGAAATTTATTCTGATTTCACATTTGATGACTTAGGAGCAGATGCAATACAGTTAGCAAGCACAGCTCAAACCTTTTCTACGGTTAAAACAAATAACTATATTCAATCATTTTTATACCGTTTAAATTATACATTTAATGATAAATATACACTTACTACAACGGGTAGATACGACGGTGACTCAAAATTTAGTCAAGGCGAGCCTTGGGGATTTTTCCCTTCTGTTGCAGCTTCCTGGGATATTCATAAAGAGCAATTTATTAGAAATATAAGGGCTATAGATTTATTAAAATTAAGAGTATCTTATGGTCAGGTTGGTAGTTCTATTGGTGTGGGTCCTTACTCAACATTAGACACCTATAATATTGACCTTATAGGTTTAGCTAACCCAAACGATGATTTATATACTGCTACATTCCCTGCTAGAATTGCTAATTCAAACCTAACTTGGGAGACCAGTACAACACTCAACTTTGGTTTAGATTTTAATCTTTTTGACAACAGACTAAGAACAAGTATTGATGCTTACGAGCGTGTTACTGAAAACTTATTAAATAATCTTCAAATACCAAGGCAAAATGGTTTTAATACGATTCCGATAAATGATGGAGAGTTAAATAATCAAGGTCTTGAGGTTGCTGTTGCTTTCGACGTTTTTAAAAATGAAAACTTTTCTTGGACATCTAAATTGAATTGGACACGAAATATTACAACATTAGTAGATTACGGCACTAACGAATTTATAAATGGCCCTGGTATTGGTGCTAACTTTTTTCAAATTAACGGCACACGCAGTTTTCCTGGTCAAGAGTTAGGTTTATTTTTCGGTTACAAAGTCACTGGCCTAATACAAACGGATGACTTAATAGATTATGCAGGTGGTAACTTTAATATTAGAACAGAACTTGTAGATGATGGTTCAGGAAACTTAGTAGAACAACAAATATTTGCAACTACAGTGCGTAATAACGCAGGTAATGGTAATGCTGCTGCAAATTCGCCTGGTTTATGGAAGTTTGAAGATTTAAATGGTGATGGTATAATTAATACAGAAGATAGACAGACGATAGGAAATCCAAATCCTGATTTTTTCTTTGGATTTAATAACCAATTTAGAATTGGTAATTTTAATATTTCTATGTTTATACAAGGCTCTGTAGGTGGAGACATTCTAAATCTAAACAAAGCATTTATAGGTTCTGGTTGGACAGGCGCAAATGGCACACAAGATTACTATAATAACAGATGGACATTAGAAAATCAGCACAGCGATATTAACTATCCAAGTTCTAGCGGACCTACAGGTGTAAATATTCCTAATTCAGTATTTATTGAAGACGGTAGCTACGTAAGATTAAAAAATTTAAGTGTAAGGTATAACTTCAAAAATATAAAATATTTTAGTCGTGCTGCCATTACACTAACAGGCACTAACTTAGTTACGCTTACAAATTACTCTGGCCCAGATCCAGAAGTAAGCACAAACGGTAATGGTGCGTTAAACAGAGGTGTAGATTATTCTGCTTACCCACGACCTAAAGTATTTACATTAGGTCTTAATTTATCATTTTAGTATTATAAAAAAACAGTATTATGAAATTTAAAAACATAGTTATTATCCTACTTATTTTCACGAGTTGTTTTTCTTGTGACACTGAACTTGAAGAGGAAATTTTCTCAACTTATAGCGCTGATACTTTTTACGAAAATGAAGATCAGCTACAAGCCCAAAATCTAGGAATTTACCAAGCCTTTAGACATGTGGTTTGGGAGCAAGACATGTATTTTTTAGGGACAATGCCTCACCGATATGCTACGGCTAGACAACCTGGCTTTGCAATACATTCGGCTTACAATACTGCAGACCAACAACCGTTTAGATTTGAGCGTCTTTGGAATGTAGGATTTTCTGCAATTGCTAGAGCTAATACAGTGATTAAATACGCTCCTCTTGGTACTTTTAACGACAACAACCCAGAAATTGTAAAACAGTATGTTGCAGAAGCAAGATGGATGAGAGCGTATACATATTTTCAACTTACACAGCTTTTTGGTGACCTTCCAATATATAGTGAGCCAGTAGAAAATGCAGATCCAGAAGTTCTTTTTAAACCAAGAAGTTCGGTACAAGACGTTTATAATCTTATTATAGAAGACCTAGTATATGCTAATGAGCATTTACCTGTATCATGGCAAAACACACCCTCTGGTAGAGTAACTAAAGCCGGTGGTGCTTTTTTATTAGGTAAAGTATATTTAACTTCTGCTGGTTTCCCACTTCAAATTACAGCAAATTATCAAAATGCCATAAATGTTTTAAAACCTTTAGCAGATAATCCTGGAGATTATAATGTAGAATTATTATCTGATTGGAAGAGCATCTTTAGCATGCAAAATGAAGGCAATAAAGAAATTATATTTGCGCATGGAAATGTATATCAAAATCTTTTAGGTAGCGTTTTGCCGTTTTGGACCAATCCTCAGTTTAGTGAATTTGGCGGAATACAGTCTAATCAAGGAAGTTCTTATCAAGTGGCATGGCATCCAGACATGTTAGATTTATATGAACCTAATGATGTTAGACTTGCAGATGGCTTCACCTACTCTTATGTACGTATTAATAATGGAAATACAACCAACTATAATGCCTTACCATTAAATGTTAATATTAATATCTATGGTGGACGAAATGGTATCTGTGGTACAAAATACCAAGATGGCGGTGCAACAGGTAATGTAATACATTCTAAAGACCATATAGTATATAGGTATGTAGATGTCTTTTTAATGCTAGCAGAAGCCTACAACGAAAATAACCAACAGGCAGAGGCATTAACTTATTTAGATATAGCTCGAAAGCGCGTAAACGCAAGTACTATTTTAACAACAGACCCGACTCAACTTAGAACAATTATTAGAGAAGAGCGTACAAGAGAGTTGTATTCTGAAATGGGCGAATTATTTGACATAAGACGATGGAATACTACAGAAGAAGAATATAACGCGCATTTACTAAGACTATGGAGATTTCCAAATCAGAGTTGGGATGAACGTTTTAAACTGTCACCTATTCCTTTTGTAGAATTAGGTAAAAATCCAAACTTAACACAAAATCCTGGTTGGTAAATTATTATAATTTATAAGAATAGCTGCAGCGTAAATCGTTGCAGCTATTTTTGGTATAACAAATACAGATGAAAAAAATAATATTTGGTTTTAGTCTCTTAGTAATTGCTTTTAACTGCAAAACAAAAGCTGCTGATACGGCAGGTAATAGTGTAACCAATAATTCTCAAAAAACAGAGTTACCTAATTTGGTCATTGTGCTGTCTGACCAACACTCAGCAGATATGGTTGGCGCTTATGGTAACGCGCAAATAATAACACCTAATTTAGATAAGTTAGCCAATGAAGGTATGCTTTTAGAGCGTGCTTTTTCTAGTCAGCCCGTATGCACACCTTTTAGAGGTATGCTAATGAGTGGTATGCATCCATTAAAAAATGGAGCTTTTGTTAATGATGTCCCATTATTACCAAACAAAACAAAGTTAATGGCTGAAATTCTTAAAGAAAAAGGCTATCAAACCGCCTATTTTGGCAAATGGCATTTATTAGGTGGCAATAGAGATAGAGGCATACCGAATGAAATGACCTATGGTTTTGACGAAGTATTAACCAATAATTGCCATGTAGATTTTAGAGCTGGCAAAGCTTTCTTTTGGAACAAAAATGGTGAAAAGGAATTTTTTAATGAATGGGAGCCTTATGCGCAAACCAACCAAGCTGTAGATTATTTAAAAGGTATCGACCAGTCGAAACCCTTCGCTATAATTTTATCCCTGCATCCACCACATGATTGGGGTAAATTTAAAGGTATAGACGGTAAAATGCATTACCGATATGATACATTAGATGAGCTAATGAAACTTTACAAAAGAGAAGACATTACCTTAAGACCTGGTTTAGAAGACACACCAGATAGAAGAAGAATGTACCACGGCCACATGGCACAAGTAACTGGCATAGATATTGCTCTAGGAAAAGTGATGACGCAATTAAAAGCCATGAATGCAGATGCTAATACCTTGGTGGCTTTTACAGCAGACCATGGCGATATGCTAGAATCTCATAATGCGCAATTACCAAAACAATATCCGCATGATTATTCTAATAAAATTCCATTTATTATTAAGTATCCTGAAAAAATAAAAGCTGGTTTAAGAACCAAAACGCTATTAGGTACTATGGATATTTTACCAACATTACTTGGGTATATGGATATTGATGTTAATCAGAATTTTGACGGAAAAGATTTATCCGAAAAATTGATAAAAAACGAATTAAAACCAAACGACTATGTGCCTATTTGGAATTACAGAATTGGCCGTGCACGAAACTCTAATTGGCGCGGCGTAGAAACTGATAGATATACGTTTTCAACATCTTTAGAATCTAATCTACCAATAATAAACACATTGTTTGACAGAAAAAAAGATCCTCATCAACTCAACAACCTTTACGGAAATCCTAAATACACTGACATTCAAAAACAACTAGAGGATTATACTAAGACTTGGATGAAAACCTACGGGGATAAATTTTATGGAGCCAAAGAATTTAACGCCGTGCAACCCAAAAGTAAATGGACTTACAATTACAAATATTCGCCGTTAGAGTTATTAAAGAAATAAGCCAATCATAAAACCCTATTTTATGTCTAATACCTATTACAAATCCGGATTCTTAAAAAAACTATTACTTATTATTAGTGTTTTTTTAGGAGTCACTATAGCTTCTTCTCAAAATAAAATTGAGATTACGGGTACTGTTTTTGATGAATATGAAATGCCTATACCTTATGCCTCTGTAGGCATACCTTCAAAGTATATTGGCACATCAACTAACGATGATGGTGTATTTTCAATGCGAGTTTCAGCAGAAAACATGTCTGATAGTTTAGAAATTTCTAGTATTGGTTTTAAAACTTATAAAATAAAAGTTGAAGACTATATTAACAATAACGTTACAACCATAATTTTAAAAGAAGAAGTGGTCTCTTTAGATGCCGTTATTATTCAAAAACCTGCTGAAATAGTAAAAATTGCGTTGAAAAATTTACGTAAAACATCGCTCAGCTCAAGACATCAAATAGATATGTTATACAGAAGGTCTTCTGTAGAAAACGGAAAAACACGCTTTATGGTAGAGCACTATTTAAATCTTATGGACTTTGGTCCGTCCGATTTAAAACTAGATGAAGTTGGTATTGCTGAATCTCGCAAATCTGCAGACTACAGATTTGCGTTTAAAAAGCAAGCAGCACATGCCGTTCATGTGATGACACAAATAAATCCGTTAAGAAAAAATATTAACGTTAAAGACTACCAATGGAAACGCATTGACGATACGGCTTATGATGGAGAAGATATTTTAATTATTCAAGGTAAAAAGAAATCTCAAAAGAAGCATCAAGAAAAAAATTGGATAAAATTATATATCGGTTTAGATACTTATGGTATTTATAAAGTTGAAGTCTCTAGGCATGCTTCAGAATTTTCAAATCTAAAAGCCTTTTACCTTTATAAAAAAAATAGCGACGGCAAATTAGTGTTGAGCTATCACAATAGAGAAGCCAACTTTAGAACACCTATTAGCGAAGAAAAACAACGTCTTTTAAAGCTTAAAACTAAAAACGTTGTAAGCTCTTACCGTCATGAAGCTATTGTATTACATATAGAAACTAACAGAAAGAAATTTGATGTAAAGAACAGTATTTCTGAGTCTAAAGATATGGGAGATTATAACATCACTTATAATGCAGACTTTTGGCGAGCTATAAGTTTACCCCCAGAGACGAAATTTTATAAAAAATCTGTAACAGAACTCGAGTCTATTTATGGTGTGCCATTAGAAACACAATTTAATGGAGTAAATAACTAGTATGAAATATCTTAGATGCATTTATATTTTAGTAGTATTATCAGCACCTTTATCAAATAGTTTTGCACAATCAAAACAACCCAATATCGTTTTTATTCTGGCTGATGATTTAGGATGGAGTGACGTTACGCTCTATGGCAAAACAAAGCTTTATGAAACACCAAATTTAGAACGTTTAGCAGCTAGAGGTATTACCTACACGAGAGCCTACGCTGCTAGCCCACTTTGCTCACCCACAAGAGCTAGTATACTCACAGGGCAAACACCTGCTCGTACTGGTATAACGGCACCAACCGCACATTTAGGTAAGGTTAAACTAAAAGCATCATTGCAAAAAAATCCGAATCCTGGAAACAAATCCGTAATATTAGAATCCGTAACACGCCTAGATAATAAATTACCAACTTTAGTAAAGCAATTTAAAAAAGCAGGTTACTCTACAGCACATTTCGGGAAATGGCATCTCGGCGCTGATCCTTACTCACCTTTGCAACATGGTTTCGATGTTGATATGCCTCACTTTGCAGGACCTGGACCTGCCGGAAGTTTTGTTGCACCATGGAAATACAAAACCTTTAAAGAAAATTATGCCAAAGAACATATTGAAGATCGAATGGCAGATGAAGCGGTTTTATGGTTAAGAACCGTAGATAAATCTAAGCCATTTTTCTTGAATTATTGGCAATTTTCAGTACATGCCCCTTTTGATGCAAAACAATCTTTAAAAGACCATTACAGAACTAAAGTAGACTTAACAGATGCACAACATTCTATAACTTACGCAGCTATGGTGCACTCTATGGATGAAGCTATAGGGCGATTATTAGATGAGTTAGATGCTTTAGGATTAACAGAGAATACGATTATTGTGTTTACTAGTGATAACGGAGGGAACATGTATAATGGTGTTAGTGATACACTACCAAATGGAGAACAGTACTTTGCACCGCCAACAAGTAACCGACCTTTACGCGGAGGTAAAGCGACCATGTATGAAGGTGGTGTAAGAGTGCCAACAGTGATTTCTTATCCTGGTATAACTGATCCAGGCACAAAAACAGATGCTTTAATACAGTCTACAGATTTTTATCCAACATTGTTACATCTTGCTAAAATAAAATTACCAGAAAATCATCCTATCGATGGTATAGATATTACTAAAACTTTAAAAGGTGAACGTATTGAACGTCGTGGAATCTTTACATATTTCCCACACCAACCAGGTGTCCCAGATTGGCTACCAACATCTATAGCTGTGCATTCTGGCGACTGGAAACTTATCCGTTTGTTTAACCAAGGCAAAGATTTTACACACGATTATCTACTTTACAATTTAAAATGGGATATTAGTGAGCATAATAACTTAGCCTCAGCATATCCTAAAAAGGTAATAGCATTAGACCTATTAATTGAACAACACATAAAAGACACTAAAGCTATTATACCTATAGCAAACCCCAAATTTGTAAAAGCCAAACATAAACCTGAAAATATTGGTAAACAAAAAGGAGGCCTTAGAGGAAAAAAGCTCGAAATAAACTAATACAATAAAAGCAGTTGCAAAGAAGTCAGAAAAATGAACAAATTTATTCTAATGAGCGCAGTCAAAATATCTTAAACATCAAAAATGTAATACGCTTAACTACCTTTTAAATAATAATAATAATAATAGGATACGACACTTTTTTTAAACAATTTTTTTAACTTTTCAACGCTGTAATTAAATCCTTAAACGGGATAGTTCTAACTTCTTTTTCAGGGTTGTAGTCTGGATTTAATTTTGGCCAATAACGTTTCTCAACATTAGCTTCCAACCAAGTAACTAACTCTTTAAAAAGGGCATCACCTTGATTTTTATTTGTCTCGTACAAATCATTATTCTCGTAAGGATCGGTTTCAATATTATATAAATGTAATCTACCATACCAATCAAAAATAAGTTTATAATCTCCTTTTCTCATGGCAGAATGTGGTGTTAATGGATACCCATCATACGGACTTTTATAAATCACATTAAATGGGTAATGCCAAAAATGAGTGTCTTTGGTGTAGGTTTTTTTAATGTTATCTCTATCCGAAAGTAATCCCATTACACTCTCACCATCCAAAGCGTGTTCATTTACTATTGCATTTGCATTATAACCGGCAGCTTCTAATATGGTTGGAAAAATATCTGTACAATCTACTGGTACATCTACCCATTTGCCCTGTTTAATTTTCCCTTTCCATCTAAATATCAATGGCACTCTTATACCTCCTTCTGTTAAACACGCTTTTCCACCTAAAAAAGGAAAATTTTCTGTCCCATTTCCATCGGGTGTAATTTCACCGTCAATACCACCATTATCAGACATAAAAACAACTAAGGTATTGTCTTCAATCCCAGTTTCTTTTAATTTATCTAAAATACGGCCTACAGATCTATCCATACTTTTAATCATAGAAGCATAAATCGCATTGTCGTGTCCGTTAAAGCCTTTTGTTTTTTTCGCATTAAAATAATCTACTTCATCTTTTTTACCCTGATAAGGAGAGTGTACTGCAAAATGTGAAAAGTATAAAAAGAATGGCTCGTCTTTATCTTTTGCTTTTTCTTCAATGTATTTTAAAGCTTGCTCGGTTAAATCATCTGTAAGATAACGCTCGCCTGTTTCTGCACCTGCATCACCAATTTCCCATTCGTCTTGTGGCATATTAGGAAAACGTACTTTCGCTTTTTGATTCCAAGGTTCTCTCCAATTAAAATAAGTAGAACCACCACCATCAAAATACGCTAAAGTTTCAAAACCGTTGTCTTTAGGTTGAAAACCCTTAGCCCCAAAACCACCAATATGCCATTTACCAATAAATGCAGACGTATAATCTTTTAAGCCTTCAGCAATTGACAATTCATCTAAATGATTTTGAGCCTGTTTGCCCGCAGGCACCGCAGAATTTGAAGTGCCATTAATATGCGGTTGTTCTATTAAAATATTGTCTTTATGCTCTAAAACATCATTTGCAAAATACCCTTCTGGGGTTTCTATATTCTGATTATAATAGGTGTTTCTATGTGGCATTGCTGTTGTAAAGCCTAATCGCGATGCGTATTTGCCTGTTAAAATACTAGCTCGAGTTGGTGAGCATAATTGATTAGCGTAAGCTTGAGAAAATGAAATACCTTCACGCATCAATTGATTAATATGTGGTGTTTCATAAAACGTACTATCTATCGATGTATTTAAAAACTTTGCTGCATACGCTTGGGTATCTACAATACCATAATCATCGGCTAGAATAAATATAATATTTGGCTTTATTTCTTGTGCTTTTGAACAAGACAAATTTAAGAGTAAGAAACAAAGCAACATAAAGGCATTTTTAAACATATTCATATTTTTTTGATTTAAAAATCAAGAATACTTTAAAAACCCACCATATCCATCCTGTACATTTTGGTTTATTCGCAAAACCTGAAAGCACAGGACAGTATTCTTTAATAAAAATATAATATTGAAGAAATTTTAACACTTTTAATACAATTTAGTAACATTCACAACCATGAAAATAAGAATATATATTATGATAGCGTTTGCATTAGCATTACAGTTTACAAATGCACAAGCTATTGATGGGTCAAAAATTAAAATGCATTTTCCATTTGATACGGATTTAGTTGATGCTTCTGGACAAGGTGTTGTGTTAAATCCAAAAACCGGAGCTACAATTAACACTTACAGGTCGGGTAAAATAGGAGATGCTGCATTATTTGATGGTAAACCTTACATAACAAGTGGTAGTACTTTTGATGCTGGTGCTTCTTTTACTATTGCTTTGTGGGTAAAGTTTAATTCTGTAAATGTTCCATCTGGTGCAGGTACACCTAAAATAATCCATCAAGAAGATGCAGGGCCAAACACCACTAACTTGGCCGGACGACCACTTCAATTAGCAGGAGCTACACGCCCCGTAAATACATCATTTGGTGAGACTGTAATGAATTCATCAACACTACCTGGTGAGGATGAATGGACACACATAGCCGTAGTTATGGATAAAACTGCCGGAACTAGCAAATTATATATTAATGGTGTTTTAGAAGTTGATGGTAACGTGGGTGGAGGTATTACTGCAAATAAAACAAATACCGGACAACTATCCTTTGGAGTACAAAAAAATAACAGTGTTAATGGGTTATTAAATGGATACATGGATGACTTTTTAATTACAACCGAAGTACTATCACAAAATCAAATAAAATCTATAATGACCTTGGGTGTTGAGGAATCTAAAACTTCAGATACTAATATTTGGTTAGGTATTTCAGATGATTTTAATACCACTACTAACTGGTCTAAAGGAACGGTTCCATTAGTTTCAGATAATATCATTATTGAAGGAGGTCTTCCTAACAATGCTACATCTAATACAGCAATAACAGCAAAAAATATAATCGTTAATAAAAATGCATCATTAAATGTTGGTAACAATGCCGTTACAGCAACTGCAACAACGGTTTACGGAGGTGGAAGCTTTATTGCAAAAAGTACTGTAAGTGGCACTTTTACTTACAAAGTTCTTACCGCAGTTGATAATACTGCATTACCAATTATTGCAGGAACAGCTAATCCTAGTATTTGGACCTTAATGTCATCACCAGTGAGCGGAGAGACTTATGACAACACCTGGGTGTTAGATAATTTTATCGGCACCGGAGTTGCAGCAAATAGAGCTATTGGCCTTTATAACAATACCACCTCAACTAATGGTGATTGGGAATATTTTCAAGCTAGCGAAACACCAGAAAATTTTAATAGTGGAATAGGTTTTTCTACTAGAAAAAAGACTGTAGATTATCAAAGCAACAATGAAGAAGTCTACGAATTTACTGGTTTGTATCCAGATGAAGATGTAACCGTAAATATAACACAAGCCGCACCTACTGGTAATAACTGGAATTTAGTTGGTAATCCTTTTCCGTCTTACATCTTAATTTCGGAATTAATTACTGCAAATGGAGCTAATATTACTGATAGTTTTGAGACTATTTACGTTTGGAATCCTACAACACAACTTTACTCAGGGTTAGCTACAACAGATTATATTGCGCCGGGTCAAGGCTTTTTTGTAAATGCTGACAATTCAAACACAAATAATTTCACATTTCAAGAAAGTTTTCAAAGTCACCAAACTGGTGTCACTTTTTACAGAAATAACAGCACTGCAACCAAAATAAAACTCAGACTTACTGATGCTACAACAATTAGAGAAACAGAATTAACTTATGACAGCACTAACAATTTAGATTTAGATCCAGGTAAAGACATTGGTCTGTTTACAGGGGCAGAAAGTGCTTTTAGCCTGTACACACATTTAGTATCAAACGATGAAGGTGTTGCTTTTGAAAGACAAGCTTTACCAGACACAAATATGGAAACAACAATTGTACCTGTTGGAGTAAAGGCTAATACAGGAGATCTTTTAACCTTTACTGCAGAAACGCAAAACTTACCGGACGGATTAGAGGTTTACTTAGAAGATAACTCAACAAATACATTTACACGTATTGATATACTTAACTCGGCATACACTATTACTTTAGATGAAGACTTGGATGGTATTGGTAGATTTTATTTACGTACTACGGTTAGCAGCTTAAGTACGGGTAACAACGATTTATTAAGTCGTATTAATATTTATACCCCAGAAAAATCAAAATTAATAATAACAGGTATTGACGCTGGTAAAGTTGACTTACAACTTTATGATATTTTAGGTAAAAGAGTTTTCAATACAACATACAACTCAAATGGAACTAAAACCATTACACTACCTATTTTATCTACAAGTATTTACATTGTGAAGCTACAGACAAAAAATGGCATTTTAAATAAAAAAATCGTTTTAAAGTAAAATTACCCTAACAAAGACAAAAATTTATGAACTCTGATACAAATAATAACGATAAAATAACACGCGAAGAAGCCCTAAAAAAAATGGGGAAATACGCCATGCTTACCGCAGTAGGTACGTTTATTGTTTTAAACCCTCAAAAAGCACAAGCCAGCAGTCCACCAGATATTGAAGACCCAGGTTTTGGATTTTAATGCATTGTAAGTATAACATTAAACCCTAATCATTACGGTAGGACTAATCAATTTTGCTTTTAGAAAAACGATACCGAACATTATTGTCATTCTTACCTATGATCATGGCTATGCGTCTAACTGTTAATAGGCATACTAGCGATGTTAAAACACCACATATGCTGCTAAAAAACTAACTGTTTTAATATGGAAACTAAGTATAATAGTTTTCGCTTAATATAAAAAAGCCAAAACTTGCGTTTTGGCTTTTTTTGTACTCAAGGCGGGAATCGAACCCGCACGTCTTGCGACATTGGATTTTGAATCCAACGTGTCTACCAATTCCACCACTTGAGCTATTTTGAGAGCGCAAAAATAAAGAATAATTTTCTTCAGGCAATTAAAAATAGTGGTTTTATACTTTATAACGTAAAATAATTTTCTAAATTTGACCTTTACCTAAATACCGACTATTAACTAATTAAATTACTGATAACAAATGTCATACGAAACAGAAGCCAAGATTTTTACTTGTTCACAAAGTCAATATTTAGCAGAACAGATTGCAACTGCATATGGCGTTAAGTTGGGCAACGTTATTACGTCTACTTATAGTGATGGTGAATTTCAGCCGTCTTATGAAGAATCTATTAGAGGTAAACGTATCTTTATAATAGGCTCAACACACCCAGGCCCAGAAAATCTTATGGAAATGTTGTTAATGATAGATGCAGCAAAGCGTGCATCTGCAAGACATATTACAGCTGTAATGCCTTATTTTGGTTGGGCAAGACAAGATAGAAAAGATAAACCACGTGTACCAATTGCTGCTAAATTAGTAGCTAAAATGTTAGAAGTTGCAGGTGCTACACGTATTATTACTATGGATTTGCACGCTGATCAAATACAAGGATTTTTTGAAAAACCTGTAGATCATCTATTTGCATCTACTGTCTTTTTACCTTATTTAAAGAGTTTAAACCTAAGCGATCTTACAATTGCGTCACCAGATATGGGAGGCTCTAAACGTGCTTACGCTTACTCTAAGGCGTTAGAAAGTGACGTGGTAATTTGTTATAAGCAACGCGCTAAAGCTAATGTAATTTCTCATATGGAACTCATTGGTGATGTTACAGGCAAAAATGTTGTATTAGTAGATGATATGGTTGATACTGCTGGCACATTAACTAAAGCCGCAGATTTAATGATGGAACGTGGTGCAAAAAGTGTGAGAGCAATTTGTACACACCCTATTTTATCTGGTAGTGCATATGAAAGATTAGAAAACTCTAAACTAGAAGAATTAATAGTGACTGACTCTATTCCGCTAAAGCAAAAAAGCAAAAAACTTAGAGTTTTAAGTTGTGCAGATTTGTTTGCTGACGTTATGAATAACGTACACCACAACCAATCTATAAGCAATAAATTTGTAATGTAATTTACTCTTGTTTTGTAAGTATAATAAGTTACAAAAATGTAATTACACCTATTTTTAATTACTAAGAAATTATACAACTACAAATAATTAGCTAAAATACTAGTATTTACGTATTATATTTCTAAATTTGCACCCCTCAAAAAGAGGAAATTACTAATTATAAATAACAATTTCAAAAATGAAATCAATTTCAATTAACGGATCTCAAAGAGAAAGCGTAGGCAAGAAACCCACAAAAGCCTTACGTAATGCTGGTCAGGTTCCTTGCGTTATATACGGAGGAGACAAGCCCTTACATTTCTCAGCACCAGAACTGGCTTTTTCAAAACTTGTATACACAGCTAATGCGCATACAGTTGTAATTGCCTTAGATAATGGTGTAGAATATAATGCTATAATGCAAGATATTCAATTTCACCCAGTAACAGATAAAATTACTCACATCGATTTTTATCAGATTTTTGATAATAAAGCGATTACAATGGAAATCCCTGTACAAATCGTAGGGTCATCTAAAGGTGTAATGAATGGTGGTAACTTAAGAACACCTTACCGTAAATTAAGAGTTAAAGCAATACCGTCTAAACTTCCAGATTTTATTGAAGTAGACATCACGCCTCTTAAAATTGGTAGTAAACTTTACATTACTGAGTTAGAGAATGAAGATTATACATTCTTACACCCAGAAAACACAGTTGTTTGTCAAGTAAGACGTAGTCGATTAGCTATTGTTGATGCTGATGATGACGAAGAAGAAGGAGAAGAAGCTGAAGGTGGTGATGCACCAGCAGCAGATGCAGCTGAATAAGCAAAACTATTTTCAAAATATTTAAAAGCATTCTGTAATGGAATGCTTTTTTTATTTTTACACAAATACATAATATGTGTACATTTTTAAAAAAATGGTTTAATTTTAATAAAAAGCTAAAAATATCAACTGAAGATAAAATGAAAAAATTCTTAATTGTTGGTTTAGGAAATATTGGTAGTGACTATGTAAATACAAGGCATAATATAGGGTTTAAAATTCTAAATTACATAGCCGCAAAAGAATCTATTACATTTGAAACTCGAAAACTAGGTGACATTGCTACACTAAAAATAAAAGGACGATCTCTTTTACTATTAAAGCCAAATACCTACATGAATCTTAGCGGCAAAGCCATAAAATTTTGGTTAGAAAAAGAAAATATTCCCTTAGAAAATCTTCTAGTAATCACCGACGATCTTAACTTGGATTTTGGTACCTTAAGACTAAAAACAAAAGGCAGTGCTGGTGGCCATAACGGCTTAAAAGACACCCAAGACAAATTACAAACTACAGTTTACAATCGCTTTAGATTTGGTATTAGTGATAGTTTTGGTAAAGGCAAACAAGTAGATTACGTACTTGGAGAATGGAGCGACGATGAAAAATCGAAATTAAAAGAACGACTAGAAGTCTCTGCAGAGCTTATTACCTCTTTTGCACTAGCAGGCGTAAACAACACTATGAATCAATTTAATGGCAAATAAAATGTAACTTTGCTTTTAGATAGTATTTAACCTAAACAATACCATAAATTTGATTGTGAAATCAGCAAAAGTAGTCACTATTGGTACCTTTGATGGTGTACATATTGGCCATCAAAAAATTATTAAACGCGTTATTAAACTTGCTAAAAAACAAGGTTTTGAGCCTGTAGTTTTAACGCTTTTTCCGCACCCAAGAATGGTTCTACAAAAAGATAATTCTATTAAACTATTACACACAATTAATGAACGCATAGACCTACTCAAATCTATGGGTATTGTAGATGTTGTTGTTAAAGAGTTTACCAAAGCATTTTCTAATTTATCTGCGCAAGACTATGTAAAATCTATTTTAATAGATGAACTAAACACAAAACAGATTGTAATTGGCTACGATCATCATTTTGGAAAAAACAGAAGTGCCAACATTACAGATTTAAAAGATTTTGCTAAAATTTATGATTTTAATGTCGAAGAAATCTCTGCGCAAGACATAAAAGATGTTACCGTAAGTTCTACTAAAATAAGAACTGCATTATCGCGTGGCGAAGTAGACTTAGCCAATTCTTATTTAGGTTATAATTATTTTATAACAGGCATTGTAATAAAAGGAAAAGGCATAGGTAAAACTATAAACTTTCCTACAGCAAACATTCACATAAAAGAAGCCTATAAACTCATTCCTAATAACGGTGTTTACATTGTTAAATCGCAATACAAAAACCAAACACTTTTTGGAATGATGAATATTGGTACCAACCCAACCGTAAATGGAAAGACGCGCTCTATAGAAGTTTATTTCTTTAACTTTAATGAAGATATTTATAATTCAGAATTAAAAATTGAATTTTTAAAACGCCTACGCAGCGAACAAAAATTCGAAAATATTGAAGCCTTAAAGCAGCAATTAAATATTGATAAAGTAAACGCTTTAAAATTCTTAAATGCATAAGTTTTTCTTTAAACATATAGATAATTCTGGTCTTATCGTTTTTAGAATAGTTTTTGGTTTACTGTGTTTTTTAGAATCTGTAGGTGCTGTATTTACAGGCTGGGTAAAACGCACACTTGTAGAACCAGAATTTACATTTTCTTTTATTGGGTTTGAGTGGCTACAACCCTTACCAGGCAATTGGATGTATGCTTATTATATTATTATGGGTGTTTTTGGACTACTTATAATGGTAGGCTATAAGTACAGAATTAGCATGCTTATGTTTGCTTTAATGTGGACCGCCACCTATTTAATGCAAAAATCATCTTACAACAACCATTACTATTTGTTGTTTTTACTAAGCTTTTTAATGGTGCTCTTACCAGCGCATAAATATGCTTCTGTAGATACTACACTAAACCCTAAATTAAAAGCGATATCTATGCCCAATTGGTGCCGATGGGTCTTTATTTTACAACTCTTTATTTTATATACTTATGCCTCTACTGCAAAATTATATGGAGATTGGTTAGACAGTTCTGTTGTTGCTTTATTAATGCAAAATAAAGCCAACTACCCTATTATTGGTGAACTGCTACAAAACCCAACCTTGCATTATTTAATTGCTTACGGTGGTATTTTGTTTGATGGTTTAATAATACCGTTGTTACTATTTAAACCCACACGTAAATATGCCTTTTTTGTTTCTATATTTTTTCACCTGTTTAATTCTATTGTTTTTCAAATTGGTATTTTTCCATTTTTATCATTAGCATTTAGTCTTTTCTTTTTCGATTCAAAAATCATTAAAAATATAGTCTTAAAAAACAAAATTTACTATACTGATAACGCTTTAATAGTACCAAAATATAGTAGTGTATTAATTTCTGTATTTACAGCTTACTTTTTAATTCATATAGCGTTGCCTTTACGTCATTATGTATTTAAAGATGATGTATTGTGGACAGAAGAAGGTCACAGACTATCGTGGCGGATGATGCTACGCGCTAAAAGCGGCAATACCTCTTTTTATGTTATAGACCAAGCTACTAACAATGCCATACCAATAAAACTAGACAACTACCTTACCAAAAAACAACAACGCAGTGTAACTACAAAACCAGATATGATTTGGCAATTTGCACAACATTTAAAAGAAGATTTTGCAAAACAAGGCACTAATGTGAAGGTATACGCAAGAGCTTATGTAAGCGTTAATGGCAAACCGTCTAGACAGTTAATAGACCCAAAAGTTGACCTCGCAAATGAGCCATGGCACCATTTTAAACACCACGATTGGATATTACCTTCAAAATAGCAACCTTTTAATTTTTATCCGTATAAAATCTTATTACTTTTGTTTCTTGTTTTTACCACGCTAATAGGCGTAAAATCAAATACAGAGATATGTTACAAGTAGCTTTTATAAGAGACCATAAAGACGATATAATAAAACGTTTAACTAAACGAAATATCGATGCCACAGCCCTGATTAATGATGTTATTAATTTAGATGAAGACCGCAGAATGCTTCAAACTAAATTAGATAATACAAAAGCCGAATCTAATGCGCTTTCTAAAGAAATCGGAAATTTATTTAAGTCTGGCGAATCTCAAAAAGCTAATATTTTAAAAGAAAAAACGACGCAACTCAAAGAAACAACAAAAGTTTTAGAGTTAGAATTTAATGAAAAAGCACACGCATTAAATGCATTGTTATATAAAATTCCTAATGTGCCACACACCTCTGTACCTAATGGTACATCTGAAGCTGATAATGAAGAGATTTTTAGAGACGGAGAGATACCTAAATTACACGATGGAGCTTTACCACACTGGGAATTAGCAAAAAAATATAACATTATAGATTTTGAATTAGGTAATAAAATTACAGGAGCAGGTTTTCCTGTTTATATAGATAAAGGTGCAAGATTACAACGTGCACTTATTGCTTATTTTTTAGATAAAAACACAAAAGCAGGTTATACAGAATACCAATTACCACATTTAGTTAACGAAGCTTCTGGCTTTGGCACTGGCCAATTACCAGATAAAGAAGGCCAAATGTACCATGTTACAGCAGATAATTTATATTTAATACCTACTGCTGAAGTTCCTGGAACTAATATTTTTAGAGATACACTTCTTAATGAAAACGATTTACCTGTAAGCATTACTGGCTACACACCTTGTTTTAGAAGAGAAGCGGGTAGTTATGGTGCGCATGTAAGAGGCCTAAATCGTTTACACCAATTTGATAAAGTAGAAATTATAAGAGTAGAGCATCCAGATAATTCTTATGATGCGTTTCATGCCATGGTTAACCATGTAAAAGATATTTTAATTGAATTAAAATTACCTTACAGAATTTTAAAATTATGCGGTGCAGATGTCACTTTTGCATCTGCCTTAACTTACGATTTTGAGGTTTTCTCAACGGCACAAGACCGCTGGTTAGAAATTTCGTCAATTTCAAACTTTGAAACATTTCAGGCAAATCGCTTAAAATTACGTTTTAAAAATAACGAAGGCAAAAACGAATTTTGCCATACATTAAACGGAAGTTCTTTAGCCTTACCGAGAGTTTTAGCTGGTATTTTAGAAAATTGTCAAACTGAAGACGGTATTAAAATACCTGAAGCTTTAGTACCCTACACCGGTTTTGACATAATCTCTTAATTCTAATCGTTTTTCAATTCATTCTGTTAAAGTTTTATGCTATTTGCCGATTATTTTAGCACTTCTTCGTTTATTTTTGTTAATTTAGTCTCATACGTAGCCCCAATCTACTTAACACTATTAATTTATGAAAAATCTAAAACGAATAATTGTACTCGTTTCATTGGTTATAACGGCTAGCAAAGTCTTATTTTAATTACCTAAAAAAAACAGTACGATAAAAAAACCGAGACAGAATAACTGAATCATTTTATAACATATAATGGTTAATAGCACATTTATTTTGCAGGTAAAATGCCTAAACTTTTAGTTTGGGCATTTTTTTATAAAAACATTTACAATATCTACCTAGAGTAAATGTTATATTTACAAAAAGAGAGCTATGCAAAAAACGTTTTTAATTTTACTTTTTCTATTTGTGTTATGCACTACGCATGCTCAAGATAGCGAGGTTTTAGCAGATAGTTATTATAAACGTGGTGAGTTTAAAAAAGCATTGGTTATTTACCAAAACATATATAAAGAAAAAAAATACAATTCTAAATATTTTAAAAAAATTATTGAAACACATCAACAGCTAGAAGAGTTTGATGACGTCGAGATTTTACTAACCGAAAAATTATCTAAATCTAGAATACCAGACCTTGTCATAGAACTGGGTTATAACTTTCAATTAAAAGACAGTTTAGAACGCGCCAAAGAACTTTATAATGAAGCTATTTCTTTTATAGATGAAAGACCCATTTACATTTATAAAATAGCAAAAACTTTTGAAGATCATTCTTTACTAGAGCAAGCTATAATAGTGTATGATAAAGCAAAATACTTAACACCAGACAGAAACTACAGTATTCAGTTAGCACGTATTTACGGTGACCAAGGTAATGTAGAACAAATGTTCTCTAATTATATAGATTACATCGCTTACAAGCCTAATTATATAAGTAATATTAAACGCTCTATCAACGATTTTATATCAGAAAATAAAACCAACGAAAACAATATTTTTTTAAGACGTTTACTTCTAAAAAAAATACAACAACAACCAGAAATTTATTGGTACGAAATGTTAAGTTGGTTGTATGTACAAGAAAAATCATATAACAAATCCTTTATACAAGAAAAAGCCCTTTACAAACGTAACCCTGAGAGCTTAGATCGTATTATAGAATTAGCCATAACAGCTTTACAAGACAGCGACGACCAAACATCTAAAACTATTTTTAACTATATTTTAGAAATCACACAAGATGCTACCACGGCATTAACAGCCCATCAATATATACTAGAGATAGACACTAAAAATGCGACCACCAAAGAGCTAGAAAGTATTAATGAAGCGTACACCAATCTATTTAACGAGTTTGGTAAATCTGAATTAACCATACCGCTTCAACTCGCTTATGGTAATTTTTTAGCATTTTATAAAAAAGACACCAAAACAGCAGCCGCTTTTCTTCGTAAAAGTTTAAAACTAAATATTTCAGAATTTCAAGAAGGAAAAGTAAAATTACTACTTGCTGATATTTTAGTATTACAAGAAAAATTTAATGAAGCGCTTATTTTCTATTCTCAAATTCAAATGAATTTAAAGAATAGTACCATGTCTCAAGAAGCACGTTTTAAAGTTGCAAAAACAAGTTATTATAAAGGAGATTTTGATTGGGCAGAATCTCAACTTAAAATTTTAAAATCATCTACTTCGCAACTTATTGCAAATGATGCATTAGATCTAAAACTATTAATCTCTGATAATAAATATGAAGACAGCACGCAAACCGCTTTAAAATATTATGCTAAAGCAGATCTTTTTGACTTTCAAAACAGAACAGATGAGGCTATTTCTTTATTAGATAAAATTCTTCAAGAACATAAAGGCGAAAGTATTACCGACCAAACACTCTACAAACAAGCCCAACTTTTCGAAAAGAAAAAACAATACTCTAGAGCCGAAGCTAATTATTTAGCAATTATAAAAGATTACAACGAAGATATTTTAGCAGATGATGCACATTACCATTTAGCAGAACTTTACAATACACATTTGGCTAAACCTGAAGAAGCAAAATTATTATACGAGAAAATTATTTTTGAGTTTCAAGACAGCATCTATTTTATAGAAGCACGAAAGAAGTTTAGAATGCTAAGGGGAGATACTATTAATTAGGCACTAATTCATACTTTTGTAGCATAATTAAATCTTTAGCATTAAAAATGATTATATACAACGTTACGCTTAACATAGATAAAAGCATTACCAAAGACTGGTTGGTTTGGATAAAAGAGCACATCCCACAAGTATTAGCCACAGGTAAGTTTACAGAAGCAAAATTAACCAAAGTTTTAGTTGAAGATGATGAGGCAGACACCTACTCTATTCAATACAGAGCAACATCTAGAGAAGCTTTAGATTCTTATTATGCAGAGCATGCAGAGCGCTTAAAAAAAGAAGGCTTAATGCGCTTTGCAGACAAAGTGTTAGCTTTTAGAACAGAACTAGAAATTGTAGATGAATACGCTGTAAATTTCAAATAAAAATTAATTAAAAACAAAGGCTTTTAAAACCAATGGCTAATTTATTTGCGGTTTTAGCTTGGCTTCATTTTTATTATTTCTATCTTTAAAAAAACCTCAAAACCTATCTTAATACGTGGCAAATCAATACCAAGTAAAAGCAAAAAAACATCTAGGTCAACACTTTTTAGAAGACGAAACTATTGCAAAAAAAATTGCAGATAGCTTATCTTTAGAAGGTTATGATGATATTTTAGAGATTGGCCCTGGTATGGGAGTTTTAACTAAATACCTTCTAAAAAAAGACACCACTACCCATGTTATAGAAATAGATACTGAGTCTGTTGTGTATCTAAAAAATAACTTCTTAAATCTAGCTGATAGAATTATTGAAAAAGATTTTTTAAAATTCGACTTAAACCTTGTTTTTAAAGACAAACCTTTTGCTATAATTGGTAATTTTCCATACAATATATCATCTCAAATTCTATTTAAAACTTTAGAATTACGTCATCAAATTCCAGAGTTTTCTGGTATGTTTCAAAAAGAAGTTGCCCTAAGAATTTGTTCTAAAGAAGGCTCTAAAGTCTATGGTATTTTATCTGTACTAACACAAGCATTCTATAATGCCGAATATTTATTTACAGTACCACCAACAGTTTTTAACCCACCACCAAAAGTAGACTCTGGCGTGCTTTTTTTAAAACGCAAAGAAAACTTTAAATTACCTTGCGATGAAAAACTATTTTTTCGTGTGGTAAAAACGGGTTTTCAACAACGTAGAAAAACACTTCGTAATAGTTTAAAAACATTCAATCTTTCGGATAATTTAAAAGCAAATACTATATTTGGTCAACGGCCAGAACAATTAAGCGTTACCCAGTTTATTGAGCTGACAACGCTTATTCAAAATGATATAGATTAATACAAAAATGACATCTACAGCTTGGCAGAAAAAGTTAAAAAAAATTTAGACCATGCTAAATAAGACACCTAGATAATACCTAAAGTGGAAGACATTCAAGATAACATACAATTTCAGCTTTCTAATGAGCTCATTGAAAAAGTAGAAATTCTGGTCGAAGACAAAAACGACAAAGAATTAAAACTACTACTCAACGAGTACCATTATGCAGATATAGCAGAGATTTTAGATGAGTTAGATGTTGAAGATTCGGTCTATGTGATAAAACTTTTAGATTCGGGTTTAACGTCTGATATTTTAATGGAACTCGATGAAGACAATCGAGAAGATATCTTAAAACATCTTTCTGCAAAAGAAATTGCAGAAGAGGTTGAAGAGTTAGACACAGATGATGCTGCAGATATTATTGCCGAATTACCAGAAAATCGTCAAGCCGAAGTTATATCTCAAATTGAAGATGAAGAGCATAGAGATGAAATAACCGAACTACTAACCTACGATGACGACACTGCTGGTAGCCTTATGGCTAAAGAATTAGTTAAAGTTTATGAAACTTGGACTGTTGCAGGTTGCTTACGTAGAATAAGAGGGCAAGCTAAAGAAGTGAAGCGTGTACACTCTATATACGTAGTAGATAAAAAAGAAAAACTAATTGGCCGCCTATCTTTAAAAGACTTAATTGTTGCCAAAAGCGATCAAAAAATATCTGAAATATCTAATAGTAATGTAGACTATGTTAATGTAAATGAAGACGTAGAAGATGTTGCTAAAATTATGGCTAAATACGATTTGGAAGCCATACCTGTAGTTAATGAAAACCAAACCCTTTTAGGCCGTATAACTATTGATGATATTGTAGATGTTTTAAAAGAAGAGGCCGAAAAAGATTACCAATTAGCAGCAGGTATTACACAAGATGTAGAGGCAGATGATAGTGTTTGGGAACTTACAAAAGCAAGACTCCCTTGGCTTGTGCTTGGTCTATTTGGCGGCTTAGGTAGTGTGTTTATAATGAAAGGTTTTGAAAACGTAATGCAAACCGTACCTTCATTATTCTTTTACACACCACTTATAGCAGCAATGGCAGGTAACGTTGGTGTACAATCTAGCGCAATCATTGTACAAGGTATCGCTAATGATAATGTAAAAGGTAGTATAGGAAATAGATTATTAAAAGAAATAGGACTCAGCCTTATTAACGGACTAGCTTTAGCATTTTTAGTAATACTATTTGGCTTTATTATTAAACAAGATCTTACCGAAAGTATTGCCATAGCCGTATCTATGATGTCTGTAATTGTTGTTGCAGCCTTAGTTGGTACTTTTGTACCAATTATACTAGACAAACGCGGTATTGACCCAGCAATTGCTACAGGGCCATTTATAACCACAAGTAATGATATTTTAGGTATCTATTTATTCTTTGTACTTTCTGGATTAATCATTGGATTTTAAATTATGAAACCCATAAACATTACCCAAAAATTTACAAAATTTAGCAAAAATTGGCATCCACACCAGATTGCTATTGTAGATGACATGCAAGTTATACTAGCCAAACTTAAAGGCGAATTTGTTTGGCATAGCCACGCTAACGAGGATGAACTTTTTCAGGTCATAAAAGGCACATTACACATGCAGTTTAGAGATAGAACAGAAATTATAAATGAAGGTGAACTTATTGTAGTACCAAAAGGTGTTGAGCATAACCCGACGACTAAAAATAACGAAGAAGTACATGTGCTTTTATTTGAAAAACTAAATACTGCACATACTGGTAATGTAGAACATGAGCGCACACAAACCGAATATCCTAAGATTTGAAAATTCTACACCTAGATAACAACCACTCTCTGCTTCTAAATCAACTTAACGATTTAGGTTACACCAACCACCAAGACTTTAAATCTTCAAAAGAAGAAATTGAAACTAAAATAGCAGCATACGATGGTATCATAATACGGAGTCGTTTTTCAATTGACAAACAATTTTTAGATGCTGCTAAAAATCTAAAATTTATTGGTCGTGTAGGTGCAGGTTTAGAAAATATAGATAGCGACTATGCAAAACAAAAAGGTGTACATCTTATCTCTGCACCAGAAGGCAATAGAAACGCGGTTGGTGAACACACCCTTGGTATGTTGCTATCGTTATTTAATAAACTAAATAAAGCAGATAAAGACGTACGCAATGGCAATTGGTTAAGAGAAGCCAATCGTGGCATAGAACTCGATGGTAAAACTGTTGGCCTTATTGGCTACGGAAACATGGGAAAAGCCTTTGCTAAAAAGTTAAAGGGATTTGATGTAACCGTTTTATGCTACGATATAAAGCCTAGTATTGGTGACGAAAATGCAACGCAAGTTTCGTTGGCAGAACTTCAACACAAAGCAGATGTTTTAAGTTTACATACGCCACAGACACCATTAACTGTTAATATGGTGAACTCTGATTTTATCTCTAACTTTAAAAAACCATTTTGGTTAATTAATACAGCTCGTGGTAAAAGTGTCGTCACTCAAGATTTGGTTAGTGCCTTAAAAACCGGTAAAATTCTTGGCGCAGGACTCGATGTTTTAGAATATGAAAAATCATCTTTCGAAAATTTATTTGCTTCAAACCATATGCCAGAAGCTTTTAAATATCTTATCACAGCAGAAAATGTTTTACTAACACCTCATGTGGCAGGCTGGACGGTTGAAAGCAATATAAAACTGGCACAAACTATTGTAGATAAAATAAAAGCAAAATTTTGCTAACTTACAGTGTTAATAAACTGTAATAAATGACAACTCTAGCCACAATACCAAAAGACTACATAGCACAACTACCCGAAGAGCGCAAAGCTGCCATTACCAAGCTACATGAGCTCATTAAAAAACACATGCCAAAAGAATTAGAAGTAGGTATAAGTTATGGTATGTTGGCTTATTATGTGCCAAAATCTATCTATCCGGCTGGTTATCATTGTAAGCCCTTTCCACCTTTACCCTTTATTAATCTTGCCTCGCAAAAAAACTTTATTGCACTCTATCATTCTGGCATGTATGCAAAAAAAGAACTGTACGACTGGTTTATTGCAGAATATCCTAAACACGCTAAGTACAAATTAGACATGGGTAAAAGTTGTGTACGATTCAAAAAAATAGATGATATCCCTTACGATTTAATTGCAGAGCTGCTAGGTAAAATGTCTGTTAAAGAGTGGATTGATATTTATGAAAAATCTATAAAAAAATAAAATTCTTAATTTGAGATTTTAACTTGTTTTATATAACCACTAAGCTATGGTTACTGAGCGAGGACAAAGTGAGTCGATAAAACAAATCTAAAAACAACTATTTCCTGCAAGGTTTATAAAAACCTTGTAAGTATTTAATTTAATAATTCTCAGGACTATCATTCATGAGATCCTGAAATAAATTCAGAATAAAATGAAAAAACGCGTAACAGGTATAGGAGGTTTATTTTTTAAAACTAAAGATCCTAAAGCCTCTAAAAATTGGTATAGTAAACATTTAGGCTTTAATACAGATGACTATGGTTGTACTTTTTGGTGGAAAGATAAAGAAGGAAACGACTGCTCTACCCAATGGAGTCCTTTTGCAGAAGATACCAAACACTTTGAGCCTTCTAAAAAAGACTTTATGTTTAATTACCGTGTTGAAAATTTAGAAGAATTACTAGTGACTTTAAAAAACGAAGGGGTTACAATAGTAGGCGAAATGGAAACCTATGATTATGGCAAATTTGGTTGGATACTTGATAATGACGGTAACAAAATAGAACTTTGGGAGCCTATTGACAACGCATTTCAATAAAAGTGTAACTATTTCATTAATTTCCACACCTATAATTATAACTAAAGACAATTAACTATGGCAGAAAGTAACAACTTAGACGACAATTTAGAAAACGCAAAAAAACAAACTAAAAACACGATTGAGGCATCTGTAAATTCCGTTTCGGAGGATACTGAAACATTAAAAGAAGATACTTCTAATGCTTTTGATAATGCCAAAGAAACAGCTAGCGAACTTGCGACCGAAGCAAAAGAATTATTAGAAAATGCTAAAGATAAGGCTACAGCTTTTATTAATGAAGATGCCAAAGAGATACTTAGTAATGCCCAGCAAAAAGCCTCTGTTTTTGCTGATGAAGCTAGTCATAAATTAGATGAGTTTACAGATACTACCAAAGAGAAAGCTTCAAAATTAGCAGAAGAAGCAAAAGAAACTTACACTGAAGCAAAAGAAAAAGCAAAAGAATTTACCGAAGACGCCAGCGAAAAAATAAACGAATTGGCAGATGAAGCTAAACTAAAGGCAGCAGAATTTGCAGCAGTAGCAGAAGATAAATTTGACGATTTTTCTGAAGATGCCAAAGAAACTTATATTGAAACTAAAGAGAAAACAAAAAGCTTTTTTAAGAGGTTATTTGGTAAATAATAATGGTATCTTTTGCTAACAAATATTTAAAATTGAACCGTTTAAAAACGTTTAATTCTGTAGTTTAATGTATCAACTACAGTGTAGAAACAGAGAATATATACTTTTAGATAGCCTGTTTTATTTAGTTAGTAATAAGGGTTAACCCATAATCTGATGGTAAGGTATCACCAACACGCTGACTTCCCATATTTCCGCTAAAATAAACCCCAACAATTGGCTCGTAATTACCGTAAAAATCTATAATAAAATGGTCTACTTCTAATTGTAACTCAGACTGTAAGTCTTTGTTATAAAGTAAAGATACTTTATGTTTTAATGTTACTTTTTTTAAGTCTGAATCTTGGATCGCTTCAACCGTAAAATAAGCCCATTCATTAACTCTAAATGAGTCATAAAACACCCAGTAACCTTGGTCTAACAAATTCTTGTTGTACAAAGATCTCATAAAATGCCTAACCGAGCCTTTATAGGCTTCTGCTCTATTTTTTCGTGCTTTCTTTGTGTTAGATTTTTTTAAGTTCTTAAAAAAAGAGGTCCCAGTATACACTACAGACTGCAGATTAAATACCCCTAACTCTACATCTACATATTTATATCTTAATTCAAAATCAATAATCTCAAAATCAATTTCATATTGAAATGCTTTATTTCTAACAGTTACTGGTACTTTAGAACTTGCATACAAGGATTTATTTTGCTTATCGTATCTTAAATTAAGATCCTTTTCATTTAAAATTTTACACGAGGAAGCAAACTCAGACGTACCCAAAAACTCGCGTCTAAATAATTTTAATTTTTGCTTTCTTGTTAAACCGTCATCATAATTTAAGTAAACCTCATCTAGCGCATTAGTCGCAGCTACTAAGGCAATATTAATGGTTTGGTGCTTTCTGTAGTCGTCTATAAAAACTTTTTCGTAACCTAAATAAGAAATTACCAAAGTAGACTGTACAGCATCTGTATAGCTAATAGAAAAACTACCATCTGCCTTGGTGGTGGTTCCTATCGTGGTATTATCAAAATAAACAGCAACGGTTTCTACAGGCTTATTAGTAAGCTTATCAATAACACGTCCTGTCAACGTTTGCGAAACACAAAATAATGGTAAAAGGTATAGTAGTATTTTAAGGCTACTTATCATTATTGTCCATAAATTTCCGTTCTAATTCAGCCTGAAACTCTTCCATTACAGGTCTTACAGTACTATCGGGAAGATCTGCAATTTTAATATACATTAAACCATCTACGGCATTATTAAACAACGGATCTACATTAAACCCAATAAGTTTACAGTTTTGTTTAATATACTTTTTTAATAAAACGGGCATACGAAGCGCTCCTGGCTCTACCTCATCAATAATTTTATCAAACTTATTTAAATCGGCTTCAGTGGCATCGAATACAAAGTCTTTATCTGCATCTTTTAATTTTACTTTAAATGCTTTTTTAGGATGTACATATTGAGCAACATACGGATCGTAATAGTGCGATTTCATAAACTCAATCATCAAACTTTTAGAGAAATTTGAAAACTGGTTACTTATACTTACACCCCCAATTAAAAACTTATGCTCCGGATAACGTAACGTAGTGTGCACAATACCTTTCCATAATAAAAATAAAGGCATTGGTTTTTGCTGGTATTCTTTAATTATAAAAGCGCGTCCAAGTTCTAACGACTGACTCATCATTTTATAAAGCTCTGGCTCAAATCTAAATAAATCTTGCAGATAAAAACCATCTATGCCATAACGCTCAAAAATCTTAGAACCTAACCCCATTCTGTAGGCACCTGCTAATACTTTTTTGTCGTTATCCCATAAAAACATATGGTGGTAGTACGTATCAAAAGTGTCTAAATCTATAGCTTCATTTGTACCCTCGCCAACAGCTCTAAACGTAATTTCTCGTAAGCGGCCGATTTCTCTTAATATATTTGGTATGTCTGCAGCTGCGGCCAAATACACTTCATAATTTTTACTAGTTAGTAATTTACAATCCTTAGCTTTTAACGACTCTACCTCGTTTATCATAACCACTGGATCTACCGGAGTTACAATACGCTTTGGTGGTTTTGGTACTTTGAGTTGTGATTGTAGATTATCTAAAATCTTAGGCTTATCTTCAAAGGTGTTAGACAACATGTATGTTTTCCGTCTTAAAAACTCCGAAAAATCAGATAAGCTCTTATGTTCATTTTGGTCCTTTACCGAGATCGGTTTACCTACTCTCACTTTAATAACACGGCGTTTTTGCGTTAGTAATTCTGAGGGTAACTTTGCGGTTCTTAGCGTATCGCTAATTTTGGAAAGCCTATAAAATAAACGGCTATTTTTTGCATGAAAATAAATAGGTACAACAGGAACGTTTGCTTTCTGAATTAACTTCATCGCTGCTTCTTCCCACTTTTTATCTACAACGAGTTTACCATCTTTATAGGTTGAAACTTCACCAGCCGGAAACACACCCAAAGGATGCCCTTTTCTTAAATGCAAAATTGCATTTTTAAAACCTGTAATACTACTTGCTGCGTCCTTTCTGTCTTCAAAAGGATTTACTGGCATAATATAAGGCTTTAGTGGTTCTATGCGATGCAAAAGAAAATTGGCAATAATCTTAAAATCAGCACGCTGTTCTAACATTAGTTTTAATAATAAGATGCCATCTATACCGCCTAATGGATGATTAGAAATAGTAATGTAAGGACCGTCTTTAGGTAGACGTTTCATGTCTTCTTCGGGAATTTCGAATTTAATTTGAAATTCATCTAAAATACCGTCTAAAAACTCTAAATTATTGAGGTGCTTATTACGATTGTAGATTTTATTTAATGTAGAAATTTTAAGAACCTTCATTAACACCCAACCAAAAAATGTACCTAAAATACCATACTTATCTGCATGGATAGCTTTGGCTACTTCTTTAGCGGTTACTAAGCCTGTATCAGTTGATTTCCCCATAAAAACAAATGTAATACTATTTATTTAGTAACGATTTGCACCGTACCTTGTGTTAATTGCTTTAATAATACTGTTTTATCCTTTTCCAACTCTTTTATTGCAACGTCGTTATAGTGCCTAATCGTATATAGACTTACATTATCATGACATGTTACATTAAATTTTGCCTTAAGGTGTTGCAGTAATCGTGTAAGGTTGTCATATAAATTATCTATACATACAGAAAAACTTATTGCCGAGTTCTGTATCACATCAACTTTCATTTTATAAAGATGCAATAAACTAAAAATTTCGCTAATATTCTCTTCCATGATATAAGAAAAATCTAACGATGACAATGAAATTAAAATCTGATGCTTCTTAACTATAAAACAAGGTATTTGTGGCTCTAGAGTTTCACCTTTACTAACACAAGTACCAGCTGCCGTTGGGTTAATAAACGACTTTACATATAACGGAATTTCTTTACGTTGTAAAGGTTGCAATGTTTTTGGGTGAATTACAGAAGCACCATAAAAGGCTAATTCTATAGCTTCTCTATAAGAAATTTGATGTAATAGCTGTGCGTTTTCAAAATAACGAGGATCTGCATTTAGCACACCTGGTACATCTTTCCAAATCGTAACATTATCTGCATTTAAACAATATGCAAAAATAGCTGCTGTATAATCACTGCCTTCTCTACCAAGAGTGGTTGTAAAGTTATTAGCATCACTAGCCAAAAAACCTTGTGTAATATTTAATATTTTAGAATTAAATTTTGATGATATATTGGCTTGCGTTTGGTCCCAGTTAACATTAGAGCGTCGGTAATAACTATCTGTTTTTATATACTCTCTAACATCAATCCAGTTATTTTTAAGTCCTATTTCATTGAGATAATGACTAATAATTGTGGTAGAAATTAACTCACCAAAACCAATAGTTTGATCGTAAACAAAATTATAATCTGGCGATTTATTAGTTTTAAAAAATAGTGTAAGTTCATCAAAAAGCAACTTTACAGCTGTAAAAACGTTGTGACGTTCGTTCTCAAATAAATCTAAAAGAATTTGATTATGAAACTTTATAACATCGTGAATAGCACTTTGTAATTCGGGCTTATTTTCAAAATAGTTTTTAATAACATGTTCTATAGCATTGGTTGTCTTTCCCATTGCAGATACTACCACCAACGTATCATTATAACCTGTAGTTTTTAAAACTGAAGCTAAATTTTTAACACCCTCGGCATCTTTCACAGAAGCACCACCAAATTTGTAAACGCGCATATTTATTTTCCCATGTAAATGGGGATCTTTTAGTTAATATTGTTTAAATAATTTTCAATTCCACTTTCATCTAACTGTACCACATCCCAATCTCTCATAACATTGGCACCTTTACTTTCGTAAAATTTTATAGCAGGTGCATTCCAATCTATAACTTCCCAACTAATACGTTTTACACCAATAGCTTTACCATGTTTTACTACAACATCTAACAGTTTTGTCCCAAAACCTTTGCCTCTAGAGTTTTTACTTATAATTAAATCTTCTAAATGAAGTACGTCACCCTTCCAAGTAGAATATCTTTGGTAAACTAAAGCCATACCTTCAATAACAGCATTATCTTCTAATACAAAACAGGTGAATTTTGGCTGTGTACCAAAACCGTCATTTTGTAAATCTTCTACAGTTACTTCTACGGCCTCAGGTTCTTTTTCAAAAATTGCCAACTCATTAATGAGTTCTAACACTCGTGGCATATCTTTTTTAGTGGCTAGTCTTGGTTGTTTCATATAATATTAAATAGCATTCAAATATAACGCAAACTCACTTTACATAACAATTTTTTTAATTTACGAAATCGTTATAGTTTGTTAAAAAATGCGATATTTGTGTGTAATTAATCAATATAACACTACATGTCAAAACGTAATCAAACTTTAGGAGAGTTTATTATTGAAAATCAATCGTCTTTTAAATACACCTCTGGGGAGCTTTCTAGACTAATAAACTCTATTAGATTGGCCGCTAAAGTGGTAAATCATGAAGTTAATAAAGCGGGCTTAGTAGATATTATTGGTGCTGCAGGCGATACAAACATACAAGGTGAAGATCAGCAAAAACTAGATGTATATGCTAATGACAAGTTTATACAAACCATGACCAAGCGTAATATTGTTTGTGGTATTGCTAGTGAAGAGGAAGATGATTTTATTGCGATTAACAGTCAAGATGAAAATAACCAAAACAAATATGTAGTTTTAATTGACCCATTAGATGGTTCGTCTAATATAGATGTTAATGTCTCTGTTGGTACTATATTTTCAATTTACAGACGTGTAACTCCCGTTGGTACACCTGTAACCATTAAAGATTTTTTACAAAAAGGAAACCAACAAGTTGCTGCTGGTTATATTGTTTATGGCACATCTACTATGCTGGTTTACACCACAGGAGATGGCGTAAATGGGTTTACACTAAACCCAGCAATTGGTTCGTTTTACTTATCGCATCCCAATATGCAGTTTCCTGAAGACGGCACTATTTATTCTGTAAATGAAGGTAATTATATTCATTTCCCGACTGGGATTAAAAACTATATAAAGTACTGCCAGCAAGAAGAAGGTGACCGACCTTACACCAGTAGGTATATTGGGTCTTTAGTTTCAGATTTTCATAGAAATATGATAAAAGGTGGTATTTATATGTATCCTAAAAGTTCTAAAAATGCAAAAGGAAAGCTACGCTTACTTTACGAATGTAACCCTATAGCTTTTTTAGCAGAACAAGCTAATGGTAAAGCAAGTGACGGTTTTACGCGTATTATGGACATAGAACCCACAGAATTGCATGAGCGTGTACCGTTTATTTGTGGTAGTAAAAATATGGTAGAAAAAGCTGAAGAATTTATGCGCAACGCTTAAGCTCTGTTTTAAAGCGCAACTACATTAAAAAAGGCGAACATTTCTGTTCGCCTTTTTTAATTATGGTACATAAATCACTAACGATTCATTTTTTTCATTCGCTCAGTAAACTCATCTAAATCTACCTTATAATGTACTAAACTTAGTGCTTTATCTGCAATGTACTTTACATTATCAGAATCAAAACCTAAACCAACACATAGCTTTTCTAATAAGGCAACTTGGTTAGGTCCCTCAATATTATCTACCCATACCATACGTGCTAAATCGTACAAACGCTCTAAACGCATATCGTAAGATGCAGGTGGGTTTATTGGGTGACTATTGTAATCCTTAAGTATCGCTTCATACTCTAATTCAGACACATCTAAACGCGTTGCCAAACGGTCTAAAAATTCTTTTTCTTCTTTATCAATAATACCGTCGCTCATTGCAACTCTTACAATAGCAGCAAAATGATCTTCATTACGCTTTTTAAATCCGCTTTCGAATAATTCTGAAAATGACATATTTTTAATTTTAATACCCTGTTAATATAGAGGTACACAAATATAAATCTATTCATAGAATTTTTGATAAATAAAGCTTCAAAAATTTCATATTAATAACGTAATAATCAAAATTCTGTTTTACAAAAAATGTACATTTTAAATTTACATAGTGCAGCGATTTATTGGTCTATAATTTTTATTCATTTAAGTGTTTTCAATATCCAAATGAATAAAATCATGTACTTTTGCACTTTCAAATAAAGGAATTTGAGTAAAGCATTCATTGCACAAACCTATTTACAGACTTTGCCACTGCAAAATCTGAAAACGGCTATTGCCAAAACCCAAAGTAAAGTACATCTAAAAGGTTTGGTTGGCTCGGCATTATCTATCGCGGTTTCAGAAGCATTTAAAACAGCCGACAAACCATTTCTTGTTGTTTTTGATGACAAAGAAGAAGCGGCCTATTATCTTAACGATTTAGAACAACTCATTAACACCAAAGATGTTTTGTTTTATCCAGGCAGTTACCGCAGACCTTACCAAATAGAGGAAACTAATAATGCTAATGTACTTTTAAGAGCAGAAGTTTTAAATCGCATTAACTCGCGCAAAAAACCGTGTATTATTGTAACCTATCCTGATGCTTTATTTGAAAAAGTAGTCACTAAAAAAGAGCTCGAAAAAAACACATTAAAAATTTCTGTTGGTAATGAGTTAAGTATCGACTTTGTTAATGAGGTTTTGTTTGAATATAAATTTAAACGTGTAGATTTTGTTACCGAACCTGGCGATTTTTCAGTACGAGGTGGTATTGTAGATGTGTTTTCGTTTTCGCACGATGAGCCTTACCGAATTGAGTTTTTTGGGGATGAAGTTGATAGTATTAGAACCTTTGATGTAGAAACACAACTCTCTACAGAGCGTATTAAAAAGGTAAGTATAATACCTAATGTTGCTAATAAATTAATTGCAGAGCAGCGCGAAAGTTTTTTAAAATACATTTCTAATACTACAGTAGTATTTACAAAAAACACACCACTACTTTTTTCTAGAATTGACGACTTTTATAAAAAAGCCGAAGATGCCTACAATGCTTTAAGTGGAGATATAAAACAAGCCACACCAGAACAGTTGTTTTGTAGCTCGGAGGTTTTAAAACGTCAGTTTTTAGAGTATAACTTGGTTGAATTTGGATCTACCGCCATAGAAGCAGATGACCTTATTACATTTAATACCAAACCACAACCGGCTTTTAACAAACAATTTAATCTGTTAATTGAAGATTTAAATGAAAACCATGCCAACGGTATTACTAATTACATTGCTTGTGTTAGTGAGCAACAAGCCAAACGTTTTCATGATATTTTTGATGATACAGAGCAAACCGTACATTACAAAACTATTGTATTATCCTTATACCAAGGTTTTATAGATCCCGAAAACAAAATTGCGGTATATACAGATCATCAAATTTTTGACCGTTATCATAAATTTCAGCTTAAAAATGGTTACGCTAAAAAGCAAGCCATTACATTAAAAGAACTCACCAATTTAGAAATTGGAGATTACGTTACGCACATAGATCATGGTATAGGTAAATTTGGTGGTTTACAGAAAATAGATGTTGAAGGCAAAAAACAAGAGGCCATTAAACTGGTCTATGGTGAGCGCGATATTCTGTACTTAAGTATTCACTCGTTACATAAAATCACAAAATTTAATGGTAAAGATGGCAAACCACCTACCATTTACAAACTAGGAAGTAAAGCCTGGAAAACACTTAAGCAAAAAACAAAATCTCGCGTTAAAGAAATTGCCTTTAATCTTATTAAGCTTTATGCCAAACGAAAGCTTAAAAAAGGCTTTCAGTATGCGCCAGACAGCCATATGCAGCACGAGCTTGAAGCGTCTTTTATCTATGAAGATACACCAGACCAAATTTCATCGACAGCAGACATTAAAGCAGATATGGAAAGTGAGCGCCCTATGGACCGTTTGGTTTGTGGTGACGTGGGTTTTGGTAAAACCGAAGTCGCCATAAGAGCTGCTTTTAAAGCTGTAGATAATGGCAAACAAGTGGCTGTTTTGGTACCAACAACGATTTTAGCCTATCAGCACTCAAGAACGTTTGCAGAACGCTTAAAAGAATTTCCGGTAACTGTAGATTATGTTAACCGTTTTAGAACTGCCAAAGAAAAACGTGAAACCTTAGAAGGTCTAGAAAACGGAAAAGTGGATATTATTATTGGCACACACCAACTGGCTAATAAAAATGTAAAATTTAAAAATTTAGGTCTTCTTATTGTTGATGAAGAGCAAAAATTTGGGGTCGCTGTAAAAGAACGCTTAAAGACTATAAAAGAAAATGTAGACGTACTTACATTAACAGCTACACCAATTCCACGGACGCTTCAGTTTAGTTTAATGGCTGCACGTGATTTATCTGTAATTAATACGGCACCGCCAAACAGATATCCTATAGAGAGTAATGTTATCCGTTTTGCAGAAGAAACCATTAGAGACGCTGTGAGTTACGAAATACAGCGTGGTGGACAAGTCTTCTTTATACATAATCGTATTGAAAATATAAAGGAAGTTGCTGGTATGATACAACGTTTGGTACCAGATGCTAAAATAGGCATAGGCCACGGCCGCTTAGATGGTAAAAAACTAGAGGAATTAATGCTCGCGTTTATGAATGGTGAGTTTGATGTTTTAGTGAGTACAACCATTATTGAAAGTGGCTTAGATGTACCTAATGCCAACACTATTTTTATAAATAATGCGAATAATTTTGGACTAAGTGATTTGCACCAAATGCGCGGACGTGTTGGTCGTAGTAACAAAAAAGCCTTTTGCTATTTTATTACACCAGAGTATTCTGCAATGACCACTGATGCCCGCAAACGTATTACGGCTTTAGAGCAATTTACAGAATTAGGCAGCGGTTTTAATATCGCCATGAAAGATTTAGAAATTAGAGGTGCAGGTGATTTATTAGGTGGTGAGCAAAGTGGTTTTATAAGTGATATTGGGTTTGATACCTACCAAAAAATATTGAATGAAGCGATAGATGAATTAAAAGAAACCGAATTTTCAGATTTATATAAAGACGATGGTAAGCCTAAAAAGTACGTGAAGGACGTTACCATTGATACAGATTTTGAACTCTTGTTTCCAGACGATTATGTAAATAACATTACAGAACGACTTAATTTGTACACCAAGCTAAATGCTATTAAAACAGAAGAAGAACTCGCACAATTTGAAACCGAAATTATAGATCGTTTTGGTGAGTTACCAACTCAAGTTTCCGATTTATTAGACAGTGTAAAATTAAAATGGATCGCTACTAAAATGGGTGTCGAAAAGTTGATTATGAAACAAGGTAAACTTATTGGTTACTTTATACAAGACCAACAAAGCGGTTTTTACCAGAGCGATAATTTCTCTAAAGTGTTACAATTTGCGCAATTAAATGCTAAAAAATGTAAAATGAAAGAGAAAAAAACCAGAAACGGTTTACGCTTATTAATTACATTTGAAGGCATTAAATCTACAACACAAGCACTAGATGCATTATCTGAGTTGTAAATTAGAAAAGCTAAATAAGCACTTAGGCTATATCTGGCAGCTACAATAGTTTAATTTTTCTTGAATGACATACCAACAATACATACATTTGTAGGAGGCGCTTTAATATTAACTACTGTAATTATAGAACGTGTAAAATCTAAAACAGAATAGTGGCTTAATTATTGAAGCTGTGCATTACATAATAACACCCATAGACTCATGAAAAATTTAATTTCAGTTCTTTTAATATTACCTTTAATTTCTTTCTCTCAAAGTGTAAAAGGTAATTTTTCACCCGCCAAAGACTTTACTTACGCTTTCTTGTACAAAGCCTCGCCAGATGGTGCAGACTATGTAAATAAAGGTCAATTAGATAGCTCTGGTAATTTTGAAATAGCCTTAGACTCTACAGTAACACCTGGTATTTATAAGATTGTTTATGCAATTCCGCCAGAAGAAAACAACTTTGATTTTATATATGATGGTAAAGAAACTGTGGCTTTTAATTTTAGCTACGAAAAAGGAATAGAGTTTACAGCCTCTGATGAGAATAAACTTTGGAATTCTTACTTAAAAAGTATGGAAGTGGTTAATATGACCATTAGTAACTATTACGCACAAGATAATGCCGATAAAGCAGGTTTTGCGTCTATTTTTAAAACAGTAAAAGACACTCAACTAGGGTATGAAGAATTAGCCAATGGCAAACTAGTCTCGGCTTTTATAACAGCTAATAGACCTTATATACCTGCGGCTTACGAAGACTTAACGAGTTATTCTAATAATTTAAAAACCAACTACCTTAAGCATGTAGATTTTAGTAATTATTTATTACAAAGTTCTTCATTTTTAGTAGATCGTGTAACTAACTACGTATTTAATATTATTAAAGACCCAAGTAACGATGTTTACAAACAGCATGTAGATGATATTGCGGCTCAAATAAGTGATAACGATGCGGTTATTAAAGCTAATCTTCTAAAAATAATTTGGCAACGTTTTGTTACTTTAGAGAATCATGATTTAGCTAATTATGTTACCGACACGTACTTATTAGCATTGGCTAACAAAACAGAAAACAAAGTATTAGCAGAAACAATTTCGTCTTACAAAAACACATCTATTGGTACCAGAGCGCCAGATTTTGAAATTACAATAAACGATTCTAAAAGTAGCCTGCACCAGCTTAATGGCGCAGAAAACTATCTAATTATTTTTTGGAGTAGTGGTTGCGGTCATTGTTTAAACGAATTACCTATGGTAAAGGATCTTACTGCTAAAAATCCTAATCTAAAAGTTGTAGCTTTTGGCTTAGAAAATGACGATACTGCTTGGTCTAAAGAAATAAAAAACTATCCAGATTTTACACATGTTATTGGTTTAGGTAAGTGGGAAAATCCTATTGTAAAAACTTACGGTGTTGCTGCCACACCAATGTATTTTTTACTGAATTCGTCTAAAGTAATTATGGCAAAACCTTATGCTTTTGAAGATTTAGAGGTAGTACTTAATGGTCTTTAAAATACCTGTAAAAAAGGAATAAATAAAAAACGCTCAGTAAAACAGTGCGTTTTATCTGAGCGTTTTGAGGCTAAATAACCAACCAAATTTAGCCTCTTTTAGTAGCTCTAACATTATCTACTTTAGGTGTACTTTGCTTACGTTTTTTAAGTTTGTCTTCATATCTATTAACTTTGCCTTGCGCATCAGAAGTTCTGTAATAAGGGATATAACCTTGCCCTTCAAATTCATAAATTGTACCAGACGCGGCATGAAACAGTTCTATCTTACTATCATTGATAACGGTGAGCTCAAAGAATTCATTGTCAAAGAAGTCATAATCTAATGTTAATGTTTTAAGACCACTATTACCGGCTACATTGCCAATACCATAAACACCTGTATAATCCCAAAATATTGAATTAACGTTACCAACATGGCCATCTTGCGAACTTCTAAATGTTGCATCATTTCCACCAGCTAAAAACTGCAAATAGTTTTCAGAATCAAAATCATTTAAAGCACCAAAATTACTCGTATATGTCTTTTCGCAAGCTTCATACTCTTGTAAGAAGTAATGAATATTATCATAGAATATAAAATCATAATCAAACGTAGCACGTTGGTAGCCTTCTAAAAAGTAAGAGGTATCGTTAAAAGGATTATATAATTCTATAGTATTATAATCTATTTGGTACACATCAAAACTATCAAAACCATCAATAACATGGTTGACATCTAATATCGTATTATAAGCATCATAATTGCCTATTTCAACACCATAACCACCACCTTGACTACCAAAACCAACCAAGTTGTTATTAGCGAATAAACGACCATTATTAAACGTTAATGTAAATGCGATTTGTAAAAATTGAGTTTCGTTAAATCCTTGTGTTGCATTTATATCTACATACCATAAATCGTAAGAATTTAATAACTGATCTAACGAAACTGCTGGTCCATTATCATTAATGTTTAGCTCTTCTGTATAACAAGAGGTAAACAACGTGGCACTAAGTGCAAATACGAGTACTAATTTTAAGGTTTTCATAATCTAACGTTTTTAGGGTTATTACTTAAGTAATTTCAAAACGCGTGCCACAAATTATTTTTTGGTTAACTAAAACTTATACAGAACCTACTAAAAATTTGTTTTGCATTAAAATATAAAAGGGTTAGGCCTGTTTGACTAATTTTGAGACACTACAAATTGTATAGAAAACTATTTAAAAACTAAAATTGTTCTTCTCTACATAAATTATTATAATTTTTAAATTAAAAACGCTCTCGATGTCCCAAATTTTATCAAAATGCACAACAGATTAATTATATAAAATTTATGTATTTTTGATGGAAATAATTCACTCTAATTTTATGAGTAATACAACTAAATATGCTGTTTTTGGTGCCGGGAGTTGGGCTACTGCTATTGTAAAAATGCTTTGTGAAAATTTAGACGAAGTGGGCTGGTATATGCGTAGTGTATATACAAAAGAGCACTTATTAAAAGAGCAACATAATCCTAGTTACCTCAGCTCGGTTGAGTTTCATACCGAACAGTTAAAAATAAGTAACGATATTAATGAAATTGCAGATTGGGCAGACGTTCTTATTTTTGTTATTCCTTCTGCTTTTATGTATTCTGAATTAGAAAAACTAACCACAGATATAAGTACTAAAACTGTAGTTTCTGCTGTAAAAGGTATTTTACCAGAAACCGGTAAATTGGTTGGCGAGCATTTTCATGATGAATACCATATTCCGTTTGAAAACATTGCTGTTATTGCAGGGCCTTGCCACGCCGAAGAAGTAGCGTTAGAGCGTTTATCTTACCTTACTATATCTTGTGCAGATGCCGTAAAAGCGCAGTCTATTGCAGATGTACTGTCTAGCGATTACATAAAAACCAAAATTAGTGATGATATTATTGGGGTAGAATATGCCGTAATGCTAAAAAATATTTATGCTATTGCTGCTGGTATTGCACATGGTTTGGGTTATGGAGATAACTTTCAGAGTGTATTGATGAGTAACGCCATTCGCGAAATGAAACGTTTTATTAAGAAAATGCACAAAATGAAACGTAATATTAATAACTCTGCCTATTTGGGCGATTTATTGGTGACTGGTTACTCGGTGTTTTCTAGAAATAGAATGTTTGGAAATATGATTGGTAAAGGCTACACCGTAAAATCTGCACAAATGGAAATGAATATGGTTGCCGAAGGCTATTACGCTTCTAAAAGTGCACATTTACTCAACCAAAAGAATAAAAAGAAAACACAATTACCTATAATTAATGCAGTTTACGAAATTCTTTATGAAAATAAAGACCCTAAAAAGGTATTTAAAAAATTAACAGATAAGTTAGATTAACTTATTTCTGCGAAAGCAGGAATATCATCGTCGATAATCAATTAATTATGAGATTCTAAAGTAACCTTGACATTTTTGGTCATTATTAAGCTATTTTTTATTAGCTGTGGAGATCTGCTAATTAAAAGATAAATTATTTTAGTGTTACCTAAAGGTCGGGCTTTCCGCTATATCTTTTGCTAAAAAGCAAAAGAATGACGATTTAAATATATGTAAATCAGGGTTTTATATTTGTAAAATAGAAAATAATAAATAATCCCTAACGCACTTATTTGCTGATTTTACGTCTTTACACCAAACATATTGCTTACTTAATAAGAGATTCCTGCTTTCGCAGTAATGTTACTTCACCAAAACACCTCGCAATTGCATTAACGGAATTGCCTGTAAAGCCGTTTCATTAATTGTATTCTTTCTAAAGAGATAAGACTTATCAAACATTTTATTGCCTTCAAAAAAAATAATCTTAAAAGAATTGTTAAGTGCTAACACCTTGTCTTGCAAGTACTCAATCTTAGCATAACTTCTTGCTGGTAACAAAGTAATGGTATGGCGCATTGGAGGCGTCATCTTTTTATCGGTATAACCTTGCGAAACAATTAATATGGTCTCTAAATCTGCATCACTGTTATTTATAATATAAGCATTCCAATCTTGGGTTTTATACTCAGGGTGTTGTTCTTGCACAACAGCTATGTGAACATTTTTTACTTCTGGTATTTTTATGTCTTTTTTCAAAACTTATAAAGTAGATTTAAACTGCTCTAAAAAGCGCACATCATTTTCACTCAACAATCTAATGTCACTGATTTGATTTAAAAGCATTGCAATACGATCTATTCCCATACCAAAAGCAAAACCAGAATACACTTTAGAATCAATTCCGCAATTTTCTAAAACATTAGGATCTACCATACCACAACCCATAATTTCTAACCAACCTGTACCTTTGGTAATTTTATAATCGGTTTCGGTTTCTAGTCCCCAATACACATCCACCTCAGCACTTGGCTCTGTAAATGGAAAGTACGACGGACGTAATCTTATCTTAGATTTACCAAACATCTCTGTTGTAAAATATTGTAGTGTTTGCTTTAAATCTGCAAAACTCACATCTTTATCAATATACAATCCTTCTACCTGATGAAAGAAACAGTGCGAACGTGCAGAGATTGCTTCGTTTCTATACACACGACCTGGTGAAATTGTACGAATTGGTGGCTTGTTATTTTCCATATAACGCACCTGTACAGAACTGGTATGTGTACGCAATAAAATATCTGGATCGGTTTGTATAAAAAACGTGTCTTGCATATCTCTTGCAGGATGGTATTCTGGCAAGTTTAATGCTGTAAAATTGTGCCAATCATCTTCAATTTCTGGACCTTCACTTACGTTAAAACCAATACGAGAAAATATATCTATAATCTGATTTTTTACAATTGAAATAGGATGACGTGCACCTAAAGCTATAGGTTCACCAGGACGCGACAAATCACCATACAGACCATTATCTTCTTCTTTATTCTCAAAAGCTTCTTTTAGGCTATTTACTTTATCCTCAGCTGTTTTTTTAAGCTGATTAATAGTTTGCCCAAACTCTTTCTTTTGGTCGTTAGCTACATTTTTAAACTCTGCAAAGTGTTGTTTTAATAAGCCTTTAGATCCTAAATATTTTATTCTAAACGCTTCAACCTCTTCTTTAGATTGGGCTGTAAATGCTTCTGCTTCTGCTATAAGTTCTTTTATCTTGTCTATCATGATGTCTTTATGCTGAATTTACTTGTGCTGAATTTACTTGTGCTGAATTTGTTTCAGTAGTTGGTATCAATTCAATCTACAAATTTAAAAAATCTTAATTGATATACTCTGTTTCAATAAAATAGTTAACAATAGCTTCTTTCATTAAAACACTTTGTTCACCTGCTCTAAGGTGCGGCAACTGTGCTAATACTTTATAATGTGGCCACCCATCTTCATCTACAAAATCAAATTCATAAAAGCCATAAGGCTCTAAAACTTTACATATAGCTATGTGCATTAGATCTAATTTATGATCTTTTTTATACTCACGATGAATTTGCCCAAGCTCTTGTACACCAATAAGATATATAATAGAATCTAAATCTAACTGATCACCATCTGCAAACTGATTAGATAGTTTTTCTACCACCAATTCCCAACGTTCTTTTAATTGTTCGTCTCTTGCCATAATCATTTCCCTTAAAAATGGGAATCTCTTTATTTAAATACTTATTTGTAAAACGTTGCGTTATAAAATAAACAGACTAAAAATTAAATACTGAATAAGTTCAAAATGGCAAAACTTTAGTGTTTGCATTATCGCGTTTAGTTTCGTTAGCAAAGTTAATTTATATTTGCTAAAACCGCTAGTATTATGAGTATCATTGATATTGTTTTAGGAGCCCTTTTATTATTTGGATTAATTAGAGGAGCTATGAAAGGTCTTTTTGTTGAGGTTGCGTCATTAGTCGCTCTAGTTTTGGGCGTTTATGGTGCTATTCACTTTAGTGGTTTTGCTGCCGGATTTTTAGAATCTAAGGTAGATTGGAATGAGAAAACTATTAATATTGTGGCCTTTGCAATTACCTTTGTTATTATTGTTTTAGCTATAAGCTTAGCTGGTAAAGCACTAACTAAATTAGCAGATTTTGCAGCTTTAGGTATTTTAAATAAATTATTAGGTGGTGTTTTTGGCGCGCTTAAAATAGGGCTCATTCTTAGTGTTTTACTAATTGTATTTAATAAACTAAATAATACACTTCCGTTTATGGAAAAAGAAGATTTAGAAGAAAGTCTGCTTTACGAACCTGTAAAATCTTTAGCACCACTAGTTTTTCCTAACCTTATAAAAAGTGATGCTGAAGAAGAACAAGAAACCACTAACGAAACTAATGCTTAATAAAAAAGACCTGAAAAATCAGGTCTTTTTAGTATCATCTATTAATGCATATTAATCTAGGTCTAGCTTAAATACTTCGTTTAAATGTTCTGCACTTTCCATAGAGACTTTTAAATCTTTAATAACACCATCATGCAAATCATAAACCCATCCGTGTATTTGTAGTCCGCTTTTATCTTGCCATTTTTGTTGTACTATAGACGTCTTTGCCAAATCATAAACTTGCGCTTTTACGTTTAATTCTACCAAACGGTCAAAACGTTTTTTTTCTGAATCTATTTTTTTAAGTTCGGTAAGATTATCTTTATAAACTTCCTTTATGTTTCTTACCCATTTATTAATAAGACCAAGCGATTTATTTTGCATTGCTGCTTGTACACCTCCACAACCATAATGACCACAAACAATAACATGTTGTACTTTTAAATGGTTAACTGCGTAGTCTAATACGCTAAGCATATTCATATCTGTATGTACTACCATGTTGGCAATATTTCTATGTACAAATAATTCGCCAGGATGTGTACCTGTAATTTCATTGGCTGGCACTCTACTATCTGCACAACCAATCCATAGTACTGGTGGATTTTGACCTTTTGAAAGATTTTCGAAATAGTCTTTGTCTTTAGAGGTCATCTCTTCTACCCATTCTTTATTATTACTGAGTAGTTTGTTGTAATATGTGTTTGGCATCTTATTGCTTTTTTTAGTGCGTGTCTTTTATATTTTCTTTAATCCAAGTTAAACACTTATTAAACGATTTAAAAATATGTGCTTCTGGCACAAAATCTGGAATGATATCTATCCGTTCCATCATATAACGCGGTTGTTTTAATAAATCTACAAATAATACGTCAACATCTCTAGATTTTAATTCTAATAACATGTCTTCCATAGCATATAAACCAGATTGATCCATGTATTGCATACGGCCTAATCTAAGTATTACAATAGAAGCAGTATTGGGAATTTGTAATGTGAGTTGCTGAAAATCTGAAGTAGAGCCAAAAAACAAAGGCCCTTTTAAGTGCTTAATAAAAACTTCTTCTTTTAAGTTTACTGGGAAATTAGCTTCATCTGGCCAAGATTCTTCATTTAAAGATTTTACATCTGAACGTTCTGCTGTTAAATCACCTATCTTTTTCATAAACATTAAAGACGCAATAACAAGACCTATACCTACTGCATAAATTAAATCCCAGAAGGTTGAAAGTAATAAAACAACAATCATTATTAAAACCTCCGAACTTAATTTTAATGGGCCTAATTTAATATCTTTTGGTAAACTTGGTATCGCTTTAAGACCTTTATAATCCATAACACCAATACCAACGGTTATTAAAATACCTGCTAAAACTGCGGCTGGTATTTTAGAAGCGACAGGGCCTAAAGCCAACATAATAACTAAAAGCATAATACCAGCAATCATACCCGACAACTTGGTTTTTCCTCCTGCATTAATATTTACAACCGTTCTAATAGTAGCACCTGCACCAGGAATACCACCAAAAATTGCAGCGATACTATTACCAATACCTTGCCCAATTAATTCTTTATTTGGCTTGTGTTTTGTTTTGGTCATATTATCAGCAACAACGCTAGTTAATAAAGAATCTATGGCACCTAATAAAGAAAGTGCGAGTGCCGTAAATATGTATGGTGTAACACTTGCTAAACTAAAACTTGTAAACATTTCTAGCTTAGGAATTGGTATACCACCAGGGATTTCTGAAATAGGACGATACCCCAAATTAAAGCCATAAGCTATACCTGAAACTACAACCAATGCAACCAATGTACTCGGAATAACTTTTGTGATGCGTTTAAAGCCATATATAATAAAAATGGTGCTTAAAGCTAGTACGAGTTCTAACCAATTAATATTTTGTATTGCTCTTGGCAATACCTTTAAAGCGCCTATGGTACCTGATGCATCTTTTGCGGCTAAGGTTTGTGATTCTTTGCGTATTTGATCTGCCGTAATCTGAGAGCCACGTTTTATCGTTTCCTCAAAATTTTCTAATACTAAAATACCTTCTTTAGCCTCATCTTTTAAAATATTTTCTAGTATAACCTCTTCTGCTTGGGGTATAAATTTTTGAACAAATGCAGCATCTTCTTTAGGATAATAGCCTATTGAGGGTAAGATTTGTGTTAACAAAATAATGACACCTATGGCGGTCATAAAACCAGAAACTACAGGATAAGGAATATATCTTATATACTTTCCTATACCAATTAACCCAAGAGCAATTTGTATTAAACCAGCCATTAAAAATACAATAAGAATAGCCGGAAGTGCCTTTTCTATACTACCATCATTAGCGGCAACAATACCCGCAATAATAACCATACTTACAGCTGTCATTGGTGCTGTTGGGCCAGAAATTTGTGTGGCTGTACCACCAAAGAGTGCAGCAAAGAAACTTATAAAAATAGCTCCATATAAGCCTGCTTCGGGTCCTAAGCCAGAAGATACACCAAAAGCTAGTGCTAGAGGAAGTGCTACTATACCTGCGGTTATACCACCAAAGGCATCGCCCTTGAGGTTACTAAAAAATGATTTCATTAGGTTGTATTTAAATGTTATCGCAAGAAATTTTAAAAATTTCCATGTGCATATTGCGACATCAGTTTTCGAAGTTACTCTAATTTTTTAAAACATAAAAAAACAAGCTGCTTACTTTAGTTTGAAATCATTCAAAAAAATTACTACTGAAAAAAAAAAAAAAAACCCCAGAAACATCATAATTATGAAACTGAAGGTTTTATTAACTTAAATTCAACCAAAAAAGGTAACCTAAACCTTAAATTTATCTTTAGCCTTAATATTATAATTAGCAATATTATTTTTAAGTCCTAAATTATCTAAAGACACATTTCCTGTGGCATCTAAAATAGTCTCGTTAGTAACCACAAAAACAACACCTTCATAATTATCGTTTACTAATTGTGTAATATGATTGCCAAAAAAATTAAACCTTTTTTGTCTGCATTCACCCATAATAATCATATCGGGTTGAGACGTTGTAATATGTTTTATAATCTCATTTTTAACATTTCCGTGTGCAAAAGTTGACTTAATTTTAATGTTGTTTTCTTTTGCAATAGGTGCTACTAAATTTTTAATTTTTTTATCTGTTTTATTACAAACGTGACTTATAACTCGCATTGCAGATAAAGGGTTATCTATCTCAGCAACCTCAGAGGCCTGTTTTGCATGAAACAACTCTAAAACAGCATCAATTTCGTTAGATAATTTAGCTGCATAACTTAGTGTTTGTGTTGACTTGTCTTTTAAATCTGAAAGTACTAAAATCTTGTATTTATTGTTTTTCATGATTAACTATTTTTAAAATTCTACTAAATTATTAAGCCGTTAACTCTGCTGCTTTGGTTGATACTTTGTTACCTTTTGAATGTTTTAAATTTTCGAATATCCAGTTATAACCTTTCTTATATGTTGTAAACTGATTCTCATTATTAGTATCTATTACCTTTAAATACATCCATTCGTTATCGAGTAACGTTTCAAGATGCTTGTTTGCTCTTAAAAGTAATTCTACTCTAGCTAATGGTGCATGTATAATTGTTGTTAAACGCAATGGTTGGTGGTACATTTCTGTATCTGAAGCTTTAAGTGATTGTAACGGTAAACCCATTTTTAAATCTCCTCCGTTACCCTGTACAACACCAAACTGACCTGTAATATTATGCGTTATTTTTGAGCCACCACCAAACTTGTTATTATCTACTGTGCTGAAATAATAGTGATTATTAATCCATTGTGTTACCACCATTGGTCCACCCATAATACCAGCCAGCGCACTACCATCTGTGTCTGATTTCCAATTATAAGAGTGCATAAAACATCTGCCATCTAAATGCATAGTTTTAGTTAATTCTCTTGAGCCAACAATAAATGCTGCGTTTTTGGCCAAACCCCATTCTGGTCTTGTTTCACCCCAATTTAAAGACTTCTTTTTAGCTAATTCTACACTACCAGAGGTTACCATAAGACGCTCTGCAGTTGCTGTTTCTTGTGCCATTTCAAGATTTTTTCTTAAAGCCATTACGTTGTCTGTATGCGAACTTGGTACAGTAGCATCAAACAACACTATCTCATCTGTTGTTGTATTATGTTCTGCACCAATAAAAACAGTAGCTTCTGGTATGTTAATGTTATGAGTTGTTTTTAGTACCGCTCTAACGGCTTTATCATTTGCTAATGTTGCTAATAATCTTGCATTATGACGACCCGGACTTGCAGCACAAGCACCACAGTCTAAACTAGAGCCAAAAGGATTATTTGCCGTATGGCTACCGTGACCTGCAAACACCACTAGTGGTGCAAAATCGTCCCAACCCATTAAATCAAAACCAGATTTTACAATAGCTACTTTTTCGTCTACAGCTATATCTTGCGTAATTTTGTCCCCGTCGTTATATGCAATTCGTGGCTCGCAAAACGACTCATAATCACGTTTATTTCTATTTTTAATTTTGAAATATGAGCTTGGTGCAAAAGATTGCCCTAATAATGATAAGCCATAAAAAGCACCCGCACCTTCAACAAAACCAAAAGACGATGGCAACATATTTTTAAGACGTTTTAAAATATGAACCTTAGCTTTAGATTCTTTTTTCTCAATTGTAAAACTCACATCGCTTTGTGTTAAGTCTTTATTTGGTGTTTCAGTAATTTTATAAGGTGAGCCCACAATTGGAGGGCAAGATTTTATACTTATGTCTTCTTGGTAATGCTGATAATCTGCTGCAATACCAAAAAACCCTGCGTAACCATACGTTTCGTAATTACCCGAAACTTCTACATGACGACGTATCATCTCTGAGCGTGTGTCTATACAAAATACCAATTGGGCGTCTGGTAGATCTAATTTTTCTTCAGTGGTATCAAAACTAGTATTATTGCTTTTTAAATCGGCAACCAATTTATTCTGAAACGTTGTCTCCCAAGCTTTAAGCCAAAGGTGTTTCAGCTTAATTATGGTTTCATTTTGTGTGTTTTCTGTTGCCATTTCTATCGGTAACCCTAAATAATTGGCTATTGTTAATCTTACGGCTAAGTAATCTTCAATAGCAATTGGAAATTGTTGTTGCCAGACCGAATTGGTATCTTTTCTATGTTTTATATAACCAGTCCAGCCAGATAATGCGGCGATATGTGCACTAAATAGCTCTGAGTAATCTGTGGTTTTATTTGCATTTAAAACAAGTTCTAAAGCTTCAATACTTGTTTTTGGTAAGTTTTTTAAACGCGCCTTGCCCATGTCTTTATCGAACGCGGCTAAAGTTATCCAAGCCTTGTAAAACCCTTTTTCTTTATTTGGCATTTGCCATTCTGCCATACCTTCATCCATAAAAGATGCTAACCATTTGGACATAATAACGTCTAATTTAGAAGAGGTGTTTTGAGGGATCTCATCTTCACCTTTCGCCATATCAATTAAATAGGTTTCTGGCGAATTCTGCAATTGATTTTCGGTAAGTAGGTCTACTAAAATAGTCCTATCTATATTGTTGTTCTCAAATGCTTGTCTGTAAATAGATGCACTTGGATAAGTGTTAGATTTTAAAAAACGACCAGCTTCATTTACGGCATCTTTAAATGGTAATTTCTCATAACCAGATAAGGGGTTAGATGTTACAAAAGAGTATAAAGGCCAGGTGGTACCAATGCGCTGAGATGCCTTTTCAATACCTGCTAAAATTTGTGCATGCTTAGTCATAACTTATTTGGTTTTAAAAGACACTATAGATTTACTTAAGGGTTGAGAGATATTCATAAGCTTTACATACAACCAAGGTATTTTTCTGTAGATACCAAACAACATAATATAGAAACCTATTAAGAAGATAAGACCAAATACAATATGGACTGGTGTTAACGCTAATGGCATATTAGACAGTGGCATATCTGACATTAATAACGTAACACCATTAAAAACTAACGCATATACACCGATACCTGCAACAATCATAATTGGTGTTACAACAAGTTTTTGAATTATAGTAATATTTACCTGATTTAAGATGTTATAAACAACCTGCCCAACAGTTATAGCTACTATAAAAGTGAGAAATAGTCCGCTATCTAAGGTTAACCCTTTGCCTGTAATATAGCCAAACAATAATCCGCCTAAAACAGCCGACAAAATAATGAGTAGTGTATGTAGTGGCTTTAAAACAATAGTATCTGGCTTTTTTGGTAGTGTATTTTTAATTTCTTCGCCAGCAGATAAAAACAAATAGGCTTTATAAAAGCCGTGTAGTATTAAGTGAGTAATTGCTGCAGAGAAAAAACCGAGTCCGCACTGCATTACCATAAAGCTCATTTGCGCTATTGTAGAGCAGGCTAACTTCTGCTTCACATTTACTTGAAGTAATTTACTAAACTGCGCTAAAATAGCTGTTAAACCACCTATGATAAAGATGAGCAATAAAACGTTGGCTGTAAATAATAAGGGTGCAAAGATGGTAAGTAAAATTCCGGATCCATTTACAAAACCAGCATGCATTAATGCTGAGGCTGGAGTTGGTGACGTCATTGCAGATAATAGCCACCTGTGAAACGGAAAAATAGCCGACTGAATAATTGCAGATAAAATTATAAAGAGCGCTGCAACTACAGACATCCATTTTGGTACAGTGTCTAATTTTGCAAGGATTTCGTTTTTTGAAAATGATCCTGTTGCATACACTAAAATACCAACAGCAATAGCTAAAGACAGTGCGCCACCTATATAATTAAGTCTAGCAAATTTTGAAGCGTGCTGAGCTTCTTTCCATTCGGTATCAATACCAATAAGTTTAGCCATAATTAGACCCATTAGCAACCAAAACGCCACCATTAAGATAACGTTATTTGCTATTACAAAAGCCATTACAGAAAACGAAAAGAACAAACACAATAAAAGAAAGCTTTGTTTCTTTTTAAAACCTTTCATGTAATTGGTGGCATACATCTGTACAATGGCACTAAAAAATGCAACAACAGTCCAAATTACAATACTAAAACCATTAATTTGAAACAATTCACCAAAAGTCCATGTAGGAAAATCAGAAAAATAATAAATAATTAATGCGGTATTGGCTAAAAAGATTAACCACGTTAATGGAATTAAAATTTGTGATAAAAGAGATTTACTGTTTAACTGTTCTAAATGTTTGGTTGAAGACATAATTAGAAATCGTTTAATTCTTTTTACTTAATTATTTAAGAACTATTCTTAAACTATGTCGCAAATGTTAAAAAACTATTCCATTAATTTTTATTTATATATTAAATACACATCATAATATTTACTTATACAAACAACTAAAAACTGAGTAATAAAAGGGTTTAACAAAAAAAGAACTCTTAATAAGTGGGCTTTATAAAAACTATTATTCTGCTTATTTACAAGGCTTTAAGATCTTGTGAAGGAATCCAACCTGTAGAATTGTCTGAAAGTTGTATTTTACTCCAGTCCTCGTAAGTCTCTATAATTTGCATTTTGGTACCTTCATGTATTCTCAATACCTCTTCACTCGCTTTATTTGGATCTGTTTTCACCTTTGTTTCTTGTGCAAAAACTATAGCAGGCTTATCTTTTTTATCTAATTTTTCTTTCTGAAACGCCATAAGTACAGAAAAGCCACCCATAAATAAGCTTAAAACACTTACAATAAAAGCAACCCGCTTTATAGATGATGAATACGAAAAATGATACGTTAAAAACAATAACGCAAATAGTATAATACTACTAACCGCTATTACAGACCAAGTATCTGCTTTAAATTTATTTACAACACGTTTTACAAGCTTAGAGAAACCTACATCTGGTATTTTCTCTATGGCATCAATAGTCATATTTTTAGCAAATGATAAGTTCTTTAATATGTCTTTATCATTTGGGCTTAATTGTAATGCCTTTTCATAATAGTATACAGAAGGCGCAATATTATTGAGCTTATAATTAGCGTTACCCAAATTAAAATACAGCTCGGCAGAATGCTCTTTAGACCTCAAAATAGATTCGTATTTATCTATGGCTTCAGCATATTTACCATCATTGTATAACGCATTTGCTTCATCAAAATAGATGTTGTTTTGAGAAAACCCTAAATAACTAAAACAACCAATCAAAACAATTATAATGACTCGCATACTATCTTATTTGTTTATCGATTAATGAAATTGTTTTTGCAGCTTTATCATAGTCATTCTGCATCGTTACTTGCGTAATTGGTGTGTAACGCGCCAATTCGCAATTTTCTAAAATTGAAATAAATTCGGTAAAAACCGCTTCATCAACTTTTTTCTGTTCAAGAAGTGTCTTTATTTTATCCTTACTAAAATCGCTAGTTTCTATATTTAATTTGGCTTTTAAGTAATTATGAAGCGCTTTTTCTAGTGCCATATAAAAAGCTTCTTTTTGACCTAGTGCTTTTTTAGCTTCGCCTAAATATTTTTTTGCCAATCGATCTGCTTTTCTAATACGATTACCACTAATATCGCCAGCTCTTTTGTCTCTTCGTCTTCTAATAAATATTGCTACAGGAATTATTAAAAACGGTACTAAAAGCAAAATCCAAAATAAACTAGACTTAAAAAATGGCTGTTGGCTAATAGGTGTCCAATTAGAAGCGGTTTTAATAAATGCAAACGTGTTTGTATTTGGAGTTATTACTTGTTTAGTACTAATAGAGTTTGATGTTTTAGCGGTATTAGCTGTTGGGCCGTTTAAAACATCTATAATTATTTCTTTAGAAGTAATGCGCTTATAGGTTTCTGTTTTTATATCGAAATATGAAAATGACACTGACGGAATTGGGTATTTACCTTTAAACTGAGGCACAATTGTGTACGTGTCTGAAATATCTCCTTGCATACCATTTAGGTTGGTACGCACATTTTCTTTGTGCTCTGGCTCATAAACTTCTAATGAGGTTGGTGTTGTAAGCTTTGGTAATTCAAATAAATTTAAGTTTCCTCTACCAGAAACTGCAATTTTAGCCTCTAATGACTCGGTTGCATCTAAGGCTGTTTTTGTTGTTGTTACCTTAAAATCAAAACGACCAACAGCACCTGTAAAATCTGAAGGTTTACCCTCTTCTGGTAAGGCTTTTACATTTATGGTTCTACTACCTGCTGTTACTGTTTTTGGCACTAACGTCATTAACGGATTACCAAAAATATCTCTTCTACCAGAAGGTACCTCAACATTAACATCTAATACAAGCGGTTCTATTTTTAAATTTCCAGATTTTTGAGGGTAAAGCACCGTTTTTCTTAAAACAACATACCTATAATCTTCACCTTTAAATTTAGCATTTTGAATACTGAGTCCTTTTATTTCAATATTCTGACTCCAAAAATCATTGTAACGCGGAATATCTTTTTCTCTCCAATTATTACTTACACCAATCTCTGGCGATACATATAACTTATAGACTACAGTAATAGCTTCGTTTAAGTAAGGATTAGCTTTTGATACCTCAGCGACCAAATGTAATTTACCAGATGCTATATCATCTGCGCTAGGTGGCCCATTGGGTCTTGCTACAGCAGCAACTACATTTACAGTAATAGGAATCGTTTTGTAAGTTTCACCTTCTATCTCAATTAAGGCTTGCTTTATAGTAAAACGACCTCTTTTTTTAGGCGACAAAAAGTAACTGTATGTTTTTTTGTAAGATCGTTTTCCGTTAAACCACGAGTTACTTACTGAGGTTATAGGACCATCTACAACATCAAAATCTGTAAAACTTGGTGGCACAAAATTGTCACCATCTTTATTCATTTCAAAATCTATACGCAGCCGTTCGTTAACGCCTAACTTCTTCTTACTTACTTTAGCTTCAAATTTAACTTGCGCAGTTGTAATGCTAGTTGCAAGCAAAATAAATAAGATTAATATGTGTTTAATAAATTTCATTTTTTGGCGGTTTGGGTTCCGCGATTGTGTAATATTCTTAGTCAAAAATGGGTTACCAGTCTTTTTCGGTTTTAACTTTTGCACCTTTTTGCTTTTGAGCATTCATTTTTTCTTGAACCTTTTGTTCTTGATTTTGCATGGCCTCTAAGATATTCTTTATTTGTTGTGGAGACATTTGTCCTGGCTTAGGCTTTTGCTTATCGTTTTTATCTTTTTTGTCCTTATCCCCTTTGCCATCATCTTTTTTATCGTCTTTAGGCTTTCCATTTTCATCTTCGTCTTTATCACCTTCTTTCTTATCCTTATCGCCTTCGTCTTTATTATCTTTATTTTGGTCTTCTTTCTTTTGCTCGTCTTCTTTATCTTTTTCTTCTTCTTTGTCTTTATCTTCTTTATCATCTTCACCGCCACCATCTTGTTTTTGCTCTTCTGCACATGCTTTGGCTAAAGCAAAATTATAACGCGTCTCTTCGTCGGTTGGGTTATTTCTTAATGCTTCTTTAAAAGCTTCTACAGCTTCTTTACATTTTTCATTCTGCATTAAAATATTACCAATATTATGGAAAGCTCTGTGTTTTTCATCTTTAGTTTTTGCTGTTTTTGCTGCTTCTTGATTTCTATATAAAGCCTCATCAAAACTTCCGTTTTTATAATAAGAATGGCCAAGATTATACGCACCAACCGCTTTATTTGGTGCTTTAGAAATCGCTTTTCTGTATGCCATCTCTGCCTCTACAAAATTCTCACTTTCTACCAACTCATTGGCTTGATGTACAAAATCAGTAGCATTTTTTTGTGCTTTTAGCAATACTTTATCTGCGTTTTGCGAAAACCCAAAACAACCGATTATTAGAAAAAAAATGACTGTATAAAACTTCATATTACTAAATTTTAATTTAAAGTTAGCAAACTCATTTTTGAGTTGCGTTAAAGAAACTTTAAAAATTACAAATCTTCATTAAAGAGATTCAACTTTTTTAACCACGCTGTTTTTCGTTCTAAAAAGAATATATCGATAAAAAGCAATATAATTCCAAGTCCTAAAAACCATTGAAACTGGTCTTTAAAATCTGCAATTTGTTTAGATTCAAATTCTTTTTTATCCATCGAATTTAAAACATCTTTTATGGCTTCTACTACTACTGCGGTATTACTTCCGTTAATATAAATTCCGTTAGCTTCTTCTGCAATTTCTCTAAGTGTTGTTTCATTTAGGCGTGTAATTACAGTATCACCGTTTTTATCTTTTTTATAATTAAGAACGACACCATTTCGCTTTATTGGTATAGGTCCACCTTTAACATCGCCAACACCAACTGTTAAGATTTTAATTCCTTTTTCGCTGGCTTCTTCAGCAATATCAACAGCGTCACTACCATGATCTTCACCGTCTGATATGATTATTAAAACCCTATTGGTTTGGTCTTCATCATCATAATACGTTGTTGCTAACTTAATAGCTTCGTCTATTGCTGTACCCTGTGAAGATAACATATCTGTATTCATATTACCCAAAAACATTTTTGCAGCTGCATAATCTGTTGTAATTGGTAATTGCGGAAATGCAGTACCTGCGTAAGCAATAATACCAATACGATCGCTAGCTAAACTATTAATAATTTCGCGCACTAGCTGTTGGGATTTCTCTAAACGGTTTGGTTTTATATCTTCTGCGAGCATACTTTTAGACACATCTACAGCAAAAACAATATCTACGCCTTGGCTACGTACGGTTTCTAATTTGGTACCAATTTTAGGATTTACTAATGCTAAAGAGAAACAAGCAAAAGCAGCACAAAGCACTACCACTTTTAAAACGCTTTTAAATACAGATTGATTAGGACTCAGTCGCTTTAGCAGAACGCTATCTGCAAATTTACGTTGTGCAGCGCGTTTCCAAATTTGCAGGAGTACAAACAGCAAGATAATTACTGGTATAACCAATAACGTCCAAAACCATATTTTTTCGTCGAGTCTAAACAAAGCTTCTAAATATTGTATTTCTTAGTAATAATTCTATGAGTAATAACAGACCGGCTAAAAGTACAAGAGGTCTGTACTTTTCTTCGTAGTTATAATATTTCTTTTCTTCAATTTCTGTTTTTTCTAGCTTATTAATTTCTTCATAAATCTCAGCTAGCTTTTTATTGTTGGTTGCTCTAAAATATTTACCACCTGTAGCGTCTGCTATTTCTTTTAATAACGCTTCGTCAATTTCTACTTTTTGACGACTATATCTAAATGACCCATCTGCGTTTATAGAAGACGGAGACAATGCCATACCATTTGTACCCAAGCCAATTGTGTATGTTTTTATACCACTATCTACAGCTAAAGTACTAGCTGTTTTAGGATCTACAGCACCAGAGTTGTTTACACCATCTGTAAGCAAAATAATGACTTTACTTTTTGCTCTACTATCTTTTAGCCTGTTTACTGCTGTACCCAATCCCATACCTATTGCGGTACCACCTTGAATAATAGTATTGTATTTTATATCTCTTAGAGACCTTAATACTATAGATTTATCTGAGGTTATTGGTGTTTTTGTGTATGCCTCACCAGCATATTCAACCAAACCAATACGGTCGTTGGGACGTCCGTTAATAAAATCTGCAGCAACTGCTTTTAAAGCATCTAAACGGTTAGGTCTTAAATCTTTTGCTAGCATACTTGCAGAGACATCTATAGCCATTACTATATCTATACCTCTAGTTGTTTTTGTTTTGGTAGATACATCTACTGTTCTGGGTCTTGCTAAAGCTGTAATTAAAAGTGCCAAAGCTATTACACGTAATGCAAAAAGCACATGTCTTAATTTAGACCAAATAGATGCGGTTACTTTAAACCCTGTTATACTAGAAATTTTGAGCTCTGCAGTTTGCTTATTATACTTTAACACATACCAAACTAATACTAGTGGCAGCAGCAATAACAGCCAGAAAAATTCTTTATTTAAAAACTCTATATTTTCAAACATTAGTTTTCGGGTTCTTGTTCGTTAGGGTTTAACTCTATAGAATCTATAATACGTTGTATCATTTCATCTGCATAGGTATCATCTTTAGGCCATGTTAGCACAATTTGCTGTAATACATTATCATTTCCAAACTGTAAAAAGGCATACTCAGAACCGATAAAACGGTCTGTATTTGGAATTTTAATATTCAACGTTCCGTGTGTTTTTAATCCTTCTGCCGCATTTGGTGTTATAAACTGATCTCTCTTTACTGTAATATCTGTTGCCCCTTTAGACTCAAATCCTTTAATACCAGCTTCTGAAAGCTCTAACAAATCGAATGTTGGTGTTTTCTCTCCATCATCTGTTTGAGGCGTTTGCCCTTGTTGTTTTGGTGCTTTAAGTGTTGTGGTATTTACAGTAACACTAAAAATATCGAGCATGGTAGAGTAACTAAATGTAGTCATTGTCATTTGCCCTTCAGACCCCTCTGGTAATGGTGAATCTATACGTTTTAATACACGAGGTGTTTCTATATATACTGGCGGAAAACCGTATTCACTCTTTACCCAGTCACCCTCTAATAATTCTTTACTCTCGTGCCCAATAATGGTATCTTTTACATAACCAAAACCATACTTAAGTCCGAAGCCAACAAACGTAGCAATTAGCAAAAACACCGAAACAGCCACAGTTAAGATAACTTTTCTTCTTTTCTTTTTGCGTTCTAAGATTTCTCGGTATTGCTCGTCTAAGAGTTTTTCTTCTTCCGTTGGTTCTGGTAAACCTGCTTTTACCACATCTATTTCTTTAGAAATAGTTGCTTTGTCCATTTCGGCAAGTGCCATATCTGGTGCAGATTTTGCAAATTTTACGAGATCGGCACGCCTTAATATAGATTCGATGTTCTTAATCGTATCTTTAGAAAGATCTATTTGATTGCCTTCTTTTAAAAGTTGAAGTCTGGCTATAAGCTGACTTGTTGTGCTCTCTAATGCACGATCGTATACTTTTTCATCTAAATATTTTCTTATGATAAAAGTTAATTCGGAATAATACTCTTTTACCTCTGCACGAATTAAATACTGACTTTCATCTAATTTCTTTAATGCCAATTGGGCACGATCGTAAGGTGGTAACAATGCTATTTCTTCTTCTTCTGTTAATGGTTTTTTACGCCAAATAAACCAATACAATAAAAATGCAACTAAAGCTAAAACTACTAAAACACCCAGAAGCCAAAGCCACCAGTTACTACTGCTTTTGTTAACTTGTATAATAGGTTTAATATCAAATAGTTTTTGTTTAGTAGTGTCTACCACAATGGTATTAACATCTACACGAAGTGAGTCTGTAAAAAATGGTGTTTTACCAATTATAATTTTTTGTTGGGGAATAGTGTATGAGCCCGAATCGAACTGTGTAAGTTTATAAATTCTTGATAATAGAAATTTAGCGTCTTTTTTAGTGGTATCTATTTCAAAGGCTTCAACCACTTCTAAAGGCATAAATGTTTGACCTTCTGGAAAAACAACCAAAGCTAAAGAATCTGCCTCGACTTTAATTTTATAATTAATTTGTTCACCAATTCTAATCTTAGTGGTATCTATCTCAGTTTTAACTTGAGCAAATGAAAATGAAGCACATAGAAAAAAGAGTACAAAAAGCCCTATCGGTAACCGAAGACCTAACACAACTGTCTTATTATTTTCTAATCTATTGTTTTTCACTTTTAACTTTTAATTTAACCTCTCTGTTTAAAATAGCCTAGTAATTTTTTTACATAGCTTTGGTCTACTCTACAATCTATTGTGCCAGCGCCAGACTTTTTAAAAGTGTCTTTAAAGTAGTCTACTTTTTCGTTATAAAACCTACTGTAATTCTGCCTTACTTTTTTAGACATTGTATTAACTAAAAGTAGTTCGCCAGTTTCTTCGTCTTCCATTTGTACCATTCCTATGTTTGGTATGGCTTCTTCGTGCTGGTCGTAGACTCTAATACCTGTAATATCGTGTCTGCCTGCTGCAATTTTTAAATTCTGTTTATAATCATCTGCTATAAAATCTGACAATAAAAAAACAATTGCTTTTTTCTTCATTACGTTAGACAAAAACTTTATTGCCTCAGCGATATTGGTATTTTTACTTTTAGGTTTAAATTCTAAAAGTTCTCTAATAATTCGTAAGACATGAGAGCGTCCTTTTTTGGGCGGAATGTATAATTCTATTTCGTCAGAAAATAAAATCAATCCTATTTTGTCATTATTTTGAGTTGCAGAAAACGCTAAAGTGGCTGCAATCTCAGTAACAATTTCGTCTTTAAACTGATTTTTAGTTCCAAATAATTTACTACCAGAAACGTCTGCCATAAGCATCATGGTAAGCTCGCGTTCTTCTTCAAAAACTTTTACATGTGGCTGATTGGTTCTTGCAGTAACATTCCAATCTATGTTTCTTACGTCATCACCAAATTGGTATTGGCGCACTTCAGAAAAAGTCATACCACGGCCTTTGAAGGTAGAATGGTATTCTCCACCAAATATATGATCGGACAAACGACGTGTCTTAATCTCTATTTTTCGTACTTTTTTTAGAAGTTCTTTAGTATCCATTTTCTGTTTTGTCATTCCGCACTTAATGCGGAATCTATCAAATTAAACTTTTGACAATTAATAATGAGATTCCTGTCTCTGCAGGAATGACAATACTATGGCACTTCAATTTCGTTTACAATCTTATTTATAATATCTTCTGAAGTAACATTCTCAGCTTCGGCCTCGTAAGTAATACCAATTCTGTGACGCAACACATCGTGCACAACTGCACGAACATCTTCTGGTATCACATAGCCTCTTCGTTTAATAAACGCATAACATTTAGCTGCTGTAGCCAAGTTAATACTTCCACGTGGTGATGCACCAAAAGAAATTAAAGGCTTTAAATCCCCTAGTCTGTATTTTTCTGGGTAACGTGTTGCAAAAATAATATCGAGAATATATTTTTCAATTTTCTCATCCATATAAACCTCTCTAACTGCTTCTTGTGCACTTAAAATCTGTGCAATAGATACAACAGGGTTTACTTTCTCGTAAGTACCTTTTAAATTGGCTCTAACTATTTGTTGCTCATCTGCAATAGTTGGGTAATCTATTACTGTTTTTAGCATAAAACGATCTACCTGTGCTTCGGGCAAAGCATAGGTACCTTCTTGCTCAACCGGGTTCATAGTTGCCATAACTAAGAATGGTTTATCTAGTATAAAAGTTTCGTCACCAATAGTTACTTGTTTTTCTTGCATCGCTTCAAGTAAAGCAGACTGTACTTTTGCAGGTGCTCTGTTAATCTCATCTGCTAAAACAAAATTGGCAAATATTGGTCCTTTTTTAATAGTGAAATCATTTTCTTTCATATTAAAAATTAAGGTACCAACAACATCTGCAGGCAATAAATCTGGTGTAAATTGAATTCTACTAAAACTAGCATCTATTGCTTTAGAAAGCGTATTAATTGCTAGTGTTTTTGCTAAACCTGGCACACCTTCTAATAAAATGTGACCTTGTCCTAATAAACCAATAAGCAAACGTTCTACCATGTGCTTTTGCCCAACGATTACCTTATTCATTTCAAAGGTTAATAAATCTACAAATGCACTTTCTCTTTCTATCTTTTCATTAATTGACTTAATATCAACTGTACTCGTTTCTTCCATTATTTTTGGGTTTAATAACAAAACTTAATACTATTTCTAAAGTGAAACAGTTTGGTAAATTTTACACGGATGCAAAGTGTTAAAATTTTTTGTGAGTTGCTGTTAACAATTGGTTAAAAAAAGAAGAGTAACACCGAAGCATTACTCTTTTCTGTTAATAATTATGGATTAAGATAATTAATATTGAATTTATATCTTATTCATAAATAATTTATGAACTAATAGGGTTCTAAATTTATAGAGACAATGATACTTCATTCATTGAGTTTTGAGTATTTTTATACACCAATTGCAAAAAAATCTATATAAACTGTCATATCTATTGAATTATTCTAAAATTATTGCAGGCACCATGAGTTGGGGAGCTTGGGGAAAGCAACTTTCAAAAAAAGAAATGGCTGCTTTAATGCACCATTACATCTCAAATACAATTACAACCTTTGACCATGCCGATATTTATGGAGCTTACACTACAGAGGCCCATTTTGGTGAAGCGTTTAAAGACGCTGGTATTAAACGTGAGTCTATACAATTAATATCTAAATGTGGTATTCAATACGTTTGTGACCATAGAAACAATAAAGTTAAACACTATAATTATAGTAAAGATTATATTATTTGGTCTGTTGAAGCATCCTTAAAAAACTTAAATACAGAGTACTTAGATCTCTTATTATTGCATAGACCAAGCCCTTTAATGCAAGCCGAAGAGATTGCAGAAGCGGTTAGTATTTTAAAAAAAGACGGTAAAATTAAAGACTTTGGTGTTTCTAACTTTACTGCTTCGCAAATGGAAATGATTGGACTTCGTATAGATATAGATGTAAACCAAATAGCGTTTTCTTTAACGCAACATACTGCAATGCACGATGGTACTTTAGACTATTTAAAAACAAATGGTATAACACCAATGGCATGGTCACCTTTGGGCAATGTATTTAAAGAAGATACGGAGCAGACAAGACGCATTCATAAACAACTAGGCTTACTTATTGATAAATATAATGCGACTGAAGACCAACTCTTATTAGCATGGATTTTAATGCATCCCTCAGGTATTAAACCCGTAATTGGTACAACCAATAGAAACCGAATTACACAAGCTATAAATGCTGCCAAAATTAAATTAGACTTAGAAGATTGGTTCTTAATATTAGTAGCAAGCCAAGGTTATAAAGTTCCATAACTTTTAAGTAGTAATTAAACATAATTTACAATTAATTACACTTTAGCATAATCTACATATTATATTTTATGCTTTAACTAGAATAAAAAACATGAATAAAACAGCATTAATTACAGGAGCAACAAGTGGTATTGGTCTTGCAACAGCTAACGAATTTGCAAAACACGGTATTAATTTAATAGTGTGCGGAAGACGCCAAGAACGTTTAGAGAATCTTAAAAATGAATTATCTAAATTAGTAAATGTTTATACTTTAAATTTTGATGTAAGCGATAGAAAACAAACACTGAGCGCAATTGCGTCACTACCAAAAGATTTTAAAAACATAGACATTTTAATTAATAACGCGGGTAACGCACATGGTTTAGACCCAATACAAACTGGAGATTTAGACGATTGGGATGCCATGATAGATATTAATGTAAAAGGCTTACTCTACGTAAGTAAGGCTATAATACCAGGTATGACCGAAAGGCAATCTGGTCATATTATAAACATTGGCTCGTCTGCAGGTAAAGAAGTTTACCCTAAAGGTAATGTGTATTGTGGTAGCAAACACGCAGTTTTAGCAATTACAGAAGGCATGCGTATAGATTTAAACCCATTTGGCATTAAAGTTGGTGCCGTAAACCCAGGTATGGTTGAAACCGAATTCTCTGACGTTAGATTTAAAGGTGAAGCACCAGACACAGTTTATAAAGGATACAAAGCCTTACAAGCAGAAGATGTTGCAGATGTTATTTACTTTGCTGTATCGAGACCAGCGCATGTAAATATTGCAGATGTACTTATGTTTTGTACTGCTCAGGCTAGTTCTACTATTGTGAAAAAAAGTTAAGTGAAATAAGATTTCTACCTATGCAATAATTATGACATGATAAACAAACGTCTTTTAATTAAAAACTTACTAGCTCATAACGATGAGAACAGTTTTTATGACAAAAAACGAAAGATTGATATTAGCTTTAAAGAAGGGAAAGCAAAATTCTTAAAACATGTCTGTGCATTATCTAATAGCAATCCAAAAAATAATTCGTTTATTGTTATTGGTGTTGAAGATGAAGACAATAACATATTAGGTGTCGATTTTTTTGATGATAGTAAAATTCAAAATCTTATAAATGCGTATCTCACAAATCCACCAACTGTACTCTACGAAAACATACCGTTTCCGCATTTACCAGATGATAAAGTTGTTGGCCTTGTAACCATAAGACCAAATAACGCTATTACAGCGCTAAAAAAGAAGATTTGGAAATATTATGGTGGTATGGTTTTCTTTAGAGATGGTAGTATGAGTATGCCTAAAGTTTATAATCTTGAAATTAAAGATACAAACTCTAGTTTTGTTTCTGCTATTGAAAACCATGCACAAAACAATATTAAATTAACACTTGATGGTGTTTTTGATTTTATGAATAAGCGCAACGACCTTAATCCGCAATACAAAGTCTTTAAAGAATATTTTGTACTGTGTTGGTCTGGAGATAAAAAGCAGGTAAAAGATGAAGTTTTTTTTTCGCGAGTTGATATAGAACTTGTTAATGAGCACGTACGTTTGTTTTATTCAACGTTAGATGAGGTTTCAATTTCATACACAGAAAATTCCTTTACTATTATAGAGTATGTACGTTTAGGTCTTCAAAATGCTTATAAATATCATCAACTAGAAGAAACTGTAATTCACTTTGGTAATAATGCTAATTATTCTATTGAAGCCAACCTTATCTTTAACCCACCAGAATTTGATAAAAAAGTATTGCATCACATTTACAACACCAACAATGCAATTTTAGAAAAACTAAAAAAAGAAACATCTTTAACGGAGAACGATAGTCTCGATTTACAAAACCTACCAGCAAGTTATCTTATTTGCTACCTAAATGGTTTTAATGATGCTTTATTAAAATTAGAAGATGCTAAACTTTACTTAAAAAAAATTAGCGATAAACTTTACCAATCTTACAAAGAGAGTATTAGAATCTTAAGAAAAGTAAAATATAGTTAGATTCAAATATTTTAATCAATTTTTACCCTTATTTTTTGCACCTAATCGATACAAATTCCAATCTTATACAGCTTATACATTTTTTTTTACCATTCATCAAAAAAATAGATAACCAACCAATATAATACGCATCTTTGAAGTGCTATTAATCAATTATATAACCTTGTTTCACTCAGCTTTTACTGTAATTGAGGCAAGGTTTTTTTGTTTTATATAAAATTGAGCGTTTTATGTTTAGAATTAATAATTCCGTCTGAAGATACTTGCATCCACTCATTTAAAATAGTAGCGTAAATAGATCTAAAATCAATTTCAAACTTTAAATCACCGTTTGTATCTAAATCACTTAAACTTGCCAAATTATTATAGAAGCCAGCCTGTTTAAGTTGCTTACCAATTACAAAAACATTATTTGCAGAACCATGATCTGTGCCATTAGCTGCGTTTTGTTTTACGCGTCTTCCAAACTCAGAAAAGGTTAGAGTTAACGTATCATTAAAAGCGTTATTACGTTTTAAATCTTTTACAAATGAATTGATAGATTTAAGATCAATTAATACCATAAAGCTAGTTATAACTATTTACTTAACGTTAGGACCAAAATTACCTGCTACCACTAAAATATAAAAATTCTAAACCCAAAACCTACGTTATGGTATTGAATCTTATTAAACTTATTTTGAATTTCTGGAGCTGTTTCTATTTTAGAAGCATCACTTCTAAAAGCATAGTTTACAAAAAAGGCTAAATATTTTGTAAACTTATAACTAACATAAGCTCTGTAAACCATTGCTGAGGCATTATCTCTTTGTTGCCTTACTCTGCCTTCGCTAATATAATTTCTGTAACTAGTAGTTGCTAATGGTGCAATACCTGCACCAATATCGATATGCCTTGTAATGGGTTGTTCATAACCGAGTTCTAAAGCTAAGCTAAATGCTCTACTGCGCTCATAATCACCAACTAAATTAGTATCTGTAACATCTAAAAAGAAATAACCTGCTGAGGTCCCTATAAAAATATTTTTATATACAAAAACTTGTACACCAACATCAAAACCAAATTCTCCTTGAGTACCTCGTCCTATATAACTGGTGTTGGTTGTAAACGGCTTATAAAAGCCTAAATTTATTGCTATTTTTTTTGGTTGCGACAGCTCTTTTGTGTGGTCTATTGTGGTTTGATTACCGCTACCAATAGTCTGTGCAGAAACAACAGATGTAGTGATTGTGACAAAAATAAAAAGCTTAATAAGCAAAGTTAAATTCATAATCTGTTTGGTCAATTACTAGGGTTTCTGTGAGTTCTGGCTGGTCATTAATACGGTATGTAAAAAGAACCTCAGCACCTAAAAGTGTGCTAAAACTACCTGTGTCGTTTGGGTTATCTGCAGTTAAGGCACTACTTCTAGTAGTCGTTTCATAGCAAGACGAAGCTTCTGTATTTAGCACACCTTCGCTATATACCTCTGTACATTGTGTAGTTACATAAGAAAAAGTATACTCAAAGTCTAAACTCGACGCATTCTCTTGGGTTATATTATAATTTAATGAAGCTAAGCGCTCTACAGGCACTGTACCTAAATCGATAAGAAAATCTTCTGGGACAAACGCAACGGTATCTGTTCTGTACTGATACCTCGAGTAATTATTATCTACACTTACCTCAATAACAAAATTCTCATCTAATGCTAAAAGCATAATTGTTGAAAACGAACCATCAGCAAGCGTCTCAGTCTCATTTAATAAAGTAGTTAACGTCCCTGTAAAAAAACTCACACCTTCCCTTGCATATACAGCAACATTTGCACCTGAGATTGGTTCACTATTCTCATCTAAAACCTGACCCTTAATTAATAATCTCGCATCATCTCGATAAGGAATTTCGCACCCAAAAAAAATAGCTATCACTACAATAGCAATAGTCGTTTTTAAATTTAATTTCATAGCACTTGTATTCTAACTATAGTGGTTTAAAAGTTCGACGAAATCTTTTCTACCAAATCTTTTCTACCGGCGTATATTCTAATACCTAAACCAATATTGTGGTATTTAATCTTATTAAAATCGTTCTGCAAATTTAATGGAGCTGTTATTCTAGTATTATCTATTCTGTAAGAATAATCTAAAAACAAGGCCATTGACTTACTTACTTTATAACTGCAACTTGCATTATACATAGTAATAGTAGCACGGTCTATCTGTTTTGCGCTACTCGTGCCGGTAATTACATTTTTATACCTAGCGTTTCCTATTGGCATAAAACTTAAACTCACACTAAAATTAGTATCAATAGGGTACTCATAACCTACACTTAAATAAGAATGTGTAACTGTGCTTTTAGAATAATTACCAACTAGTGCGGTATCTGTAATATCTAAATATGAAGTCCCGGTAAAACCACCAATAAAAAATTGTTTATAAACAAAAAACTGAAGTCCTAAATTAAAACCAAGCTTGCCGTTAGATGCCTTACCTAGTGCACTACTTTCGGTAATACCTGTATTTTGAAAATTAAAAGTAAACGCTAATAATCTTTGATCTGTTAGAGAGGTTATGCTGTCATTATTTTGCTCTAAATAATTGGTCTTAATATTTTGAGATTGAACACCAATAACTATAAATAAAAATACGATATAACTATACCTCATCTTAATACGTAAAATTAAATTGAAAATTAGCAGCATCAACACTAACCGTTTCTGTAATTTCTGGTGCACCATTTAGACTATACACAAACTCTAAAGTAGAACCAACTATTGTAGATAAACTGCCATTTGTTTCTGAAACATTATCATTTAATGTTTGTGTTAAAATATTAGTAGAATTACAATTTGATTCAGCTTCATTTAAGACACCATCTATGTAAACTAAACTACAGTCTGGATCCGTATAATTTAAAGTAAAACTTATAGAATTGCCTTCACCACTAGTTCTAGTTATACTGTAATTAACCAAAGCTAGATTATTTAGAGTTACATTTTCTAAATTAAAACTATTATTTGGTGGTCTATAATCGCTGCCATAATTAGCATAAACATATCTAGAATAATCATCGCCAGCATTAATTACGATATCCAAACCATTATCAAAAAGTGATACTACAGCAAAGTTTCCGTTGGCATCACTATAGTTTCTACCTAAAAGAAATTGGTTAGATCCCGATGGTCCTGGTGCTAAAAAAGAACCTGTGCTTCGAGTTGCATAAACACTAATCTCAGCACCTTCAATGGCATTACCTGCTGTATCTACTACTAGACCTTCAACGGCTATTCTTGTATTACCTTCAAAACGTGTATCGCAATTTAAGAAAAGCAAAAAAATACTTAACGTCAACACTATGTGGTGCTTAAAATCTAGTTGCATCATATAAAGATTGGTTCTTATTAATTAAGATACTAAATGTAAGAAAAGGTTGCGTACTAAAATGTTAAAATAAAAAAGCCATTTCTAAAGAAACGGCTTTTAAACTATATATAATTGGTATGTCTTACAAATCAAACTTAATACCTTGCGCTAAAGGCAATTCATCAGAATAGTTAACCGTATTGGTTTGGCGACGCATGTATACTTTCCAAGCATCTGAGCCAGACTCACGTCCCCCTCCTGTTTCTTTTTCACCACCAAAGGCTCCACCTATTTCAGCCCCAGATGTACCAATATTTACGTTAGCAATACCACAATCTGAACCTGCGTAAGATAAAAATCTCTCTGCCTCTTTTAATTCGTTGGTCATTATTGCAGAAGATAAACCTTGTGCAACGCCATTTTGTTTTGCGATAGCGTTTTCAACGTCACCCGAATATTTCATAAGATATAAAATTGGCGCAAATGTTTCGTGCTGTACAATCTCAAAATGATTTTCTGCTTCGATGATTGCAGGTTTTACGTAGCATCCACTTTCGTAACCTTCGCCTTCTAAAACACCACCTTCAACCAATACGTTTCCACCTTCAGCTTTTGCTTTCTCAATAGCAGCTAAATACGTATTTACAGAATCGTGATCTATTAATGGCCCAATATGATTTTTTTCATCTAGAGGATTACCAATTGTTAATTGACCGTAAGCTCCAACAATTGCATCTCTTACTTTATCGTAAACCGATTCGTGAATGATGAGTCGTCTTGTTGATGTACAACGTTGACCACATGTACCAACAGCACCAAACACAGCACCAGGCACTACCACTTTTAAATCTGCAGTTGGTGTAATAATAATAGCGTTATTACCACCTAACTCTAGTAAAGATTTACCAAAACGCTCAGCAACTGTAGCACCAACTATACGCCCCATACGTGTAGATCCTGTTGCAGAAACCAAAGGAATTCTATGATCTGTTGTCATCATTTCGCCAACTTTGTAGTCACCATTAATAATGCAAGAAATACCTTCTGGTAAGTTATTTTCTTTTAAAATTTCAGCAATAATGTTTTGACAAGCAATGGTGCATAAAGGTGCTTTTTCAGACCCTTTCCACACACAAACATCACCACAAATCCAAGCTAAAGCCGTGTTCCAAGCCCAAACTGCTACTGGAAAATTAAATGCCGAAATAATACCTACCACACCAATTGGATGCCATTGCTCTCTCATAACGTGACCTGGACGTTCCGATGGAATCGTCTGACCGTTTAATTGTCTAGATAAGCCTACTGCAAAATCACAGATGTCTATCATCTCTTGTACCTCGCCGTAACCTTCTTGTAAAGACTTACCCATTTCGTAAGAGACTAACTTCCCTAAAGGCGCTTTTAAATCTCTTAATTTATTACCAAACTGACGTACAATTTCACCACGCTGTGGTGCCGGCTTATCTCTCCAAGATAAAAATGCAGATGTTGCTGCATCCATTACTTTATCGTAATCTGCTCTTGTTGTAGTTTTTACTTTACCAATTAATTTGCCGTCTACTGGAGAATAGCTCTCAATAATTTCTCCACTAGAAAAATTATTTGAACCCGTAGAAGTACCTTCATTTATGTCTTTAACACCTAACTTGCTTAGAGCGTCTTTTATTCCGAAATCGGTAGCAACTGCTTCCATATATGCTTGTTTTTTATGAATTATTAAAATATAACACAAAGTTACTAATAATTTAGCTGTTTTTATTGAAACATCCGCTCTAAAAATGTAACTTTAATGCAGTCTTAAAAACTAATATGTCATGAAAAAAATCATTCTTTTTACTTTTGGTCTACTTCTTTGTTTTTCTTGTAATGAGAGTAAAAATTCTATTGAAACTTTAAAATCAAAGCCCGAAACTAAAAAACCAGAATTCGCAATTGTTATTCATGGTGGTGCAGGAACTATTCTTAAAAAGAATATGACTCCAGAAAAAGAGGCAGCTTACCAAGCAAAATTAGAAGAAGCTATTAAAGTAGGTTATGAAATTTTAAAAAATGGTGGAAGCAGTTTAGATGCCGTTGAAAAAACCATTAACGTTATGGAAGATTCCCCACTTTTCAATGCAGGAAAAGGAGCGGTTTTTACCAATGCTGAAACCAATGAACTAGATGCTTCAATAATGGACGGCAAAACATTAAACGCAGGAGCTTCTGCCGGTACAACAACGGTAAGAAACCCTATAAATTTAGCAAGAGCAATCATGGAAAAATCTGAACATGTTATGCTTTCTGGCAGTGGTGCTGAAACGTTTGCAGAAGAACAAGGTCTTGTAACGGTTAAACCAAACTATTTCTTCACCGAAACAAGATTTAACGCATTAAAACGCGCCAAAGACAGAGAAAAAGTAGAGCTAGACCACGATGCTAAAACGACCTTTTATGATCCATTCATAAAAGATTCAAAATACGGCACTGTCGGTTGCGCTGCGTTAGATAAAAACGGAAATTTAGCTGCTGGTACGTCAACTGGTGGCATGACCAACAAGCGCTATGGTAGAATTGGTGATGCACCAATAATCGGTTCAGGGACTTATGCTAATAATGCGACCTGTGCAGTATCTAGCACTGGTTGGGGAGAATATTTTATACGAGCACAAGTTGCACACGATATTTCTGCTCTTATGGAGTACAAAGGTTTGTCCTTGAAAGAAGCTTCAAAAGTTGTAATTCAAGATAAACTTACTGATTTAGGTGGTACCGGTGGTATTATTGCGGTTGACAAAGATGGTAATATGGTTATGGAATTTAATACAGCTGGCATGTATCGCGCTACAATGAATGATAAGGGTGAATTAACCATTGGAATTTATGAAAAGTAAAAATCACTATTACTAATTTATTCTCTATATATAAACACTTAAAATATAAGGGATAAGATATTTAGTCGTATTTCAGACTTGTTGAGACGTATAGTAGTTTTCCATAAAATTTACATACCTAAAAGACATGTGTTCTTAACTTTAAGAACAATTTAACAACAACACAAAGTCTAAACCTATAAAAATTAGAGTACTTATTTAACAAGAATACACCTACTCTTCTTTTTAATCGAAGTTTTACCACTAAATACATCAACATGAAAATCCAAAAGACCCTTGCCCTCCTAGCTCTAATTGTAATCACGTTTTCATGTAAAAAGAAGCCCGTATCAACCGATAATATTTTTAAGTACAGAGATTATATCAGTTATACAACCTCTGGAATCGTTTCGGTAACAGCACCAATTAAAATTAATTTAGCGCAAGACGTAGAAGGTTGGGAAGCTGAACAAGAATTAGATACAGACTTAATTAAAACACAACCTCACATACAAGGCACGCTAAAAGCATTAAACAAACATACCTTACTATTTACACCAGACGAAGCTTTGGAACCTGCAACGGCTTATGGAGTTACGGTAAAATTGGGTAATATTTATAAAACCATTCCGGTAGAGTTTAAGAATTATACGTTCGAGTTTAAAACCATCACGCCAAGTTTTACTGTCAATACCAATAGTTTACAATCTTATGGCAAAGAATGGCAATATGTATTAGGCCAATTGCGCTCTTCGGATGTAATCACTTTAGAAGATGCTAAACAATTAGTCTCAGCTAAACAGAATAAAAAAGACCTCAACTTAGTTTGGCTAGAAGTGCCAGAACTTTCCAAATATTTTGAATTTAGAATAGACAGCATTAAACGTCAAATAGAAGACAGTAAAATATATATCGCTTGGAATGGCAAAGCGATTAAAGCCGAAAACAAAGGTGAAAATTTCATCACAATTCCTGGGAAAAATAACTTTAGTATTGTTGAAACTAATGTGGTTCAAAATCCAGAACAATACTTATCTATAAACTTTTCGGACCCGCTAAAAAAGCAACAGAACTTTGCAGGACTGGTTACGATTCAAAATGTAAAAAATCCAAAATACATTGTCAATGGTAACGTCTTAAAAGTCTATCCAGACACCAAATTAGTTGGTGACATAAGAGTAGATGTCTTTACAGGTATTAAAAACACCGACGGTTTTAAACTTAAAAACGCATTCGCTCAAACCTTAACCTTTGAAGAATTAAAACCACAAGTTAGGCTCATTAGCAATGGTTCAATATTGCCTAATTCAAAAGACTTAAAATTCAATTTTGAAGCGGTTAACTTGAGTAAAGTCGATGTAAGAATTATCAAGATATTTGAAGATAATGTGTTGCAATTTCTTCAAGAAAATAACATGAATAGTAATAACGAATACCACATAAAACATGTTGGTCGTCGTATTGCAAAAGAAACGATTACTTTAATTCAAGATAAAAATCTAAACACAGGCAAATGGAAAGCCTACAGCATCGATTTATCTAAATATTTACAAGCAGATCCTGGTGCAATTTATAGAGTCGAAGTTGGCTTTAAAAAAGATTATTCACTCTACGATTGTACATCAAAATCTGAAACTACGGAGGTCGATGAAGACGATTATTATGATGACTATTACGACGATTATTACGAAGAAGATGTCACAGCTTCTGATGATATTTCAGAAGAAGAGCAAGAATTAAGAGAAGAGCGTTATTGGGATAATCTCAGCTACAGTTACAAAAACACAAATTACCGTTATCGCGACAGAAATAATCCATGTACAGATTCGTATTTCAATTTTGGTAACAGAACCGTATCTCTGAATTTAATTAGCTCAAATCTTGGTGTTATTGCAAAGCAAGGCAATGATAATAGCTACTTCTTTGCGGTAACCGATATCCTAACTACAAATCCTGAAGCCAATGCTAAGGTGACTTTATACAATTTTCAGCAACAGGAACTCGCAAAAGGAAATACAAACAGTGATGGTATTATTGAAATCGATGCTAAAAAACGTGCTGCTTTTGCCATCGTTTCCAAAGGCAAAAACATAAGCTATATAAAACTGCTTGATGGCAATTCATTATCACTAAGTAAGTTCGATGTATCAGGAAACAGACTTCAAAGAGGACTTAAAGGTTACATCTATGGAGAGCGTGGTGTGTGGAGACCAGGTGACAGTTTATTCTTAACTTTTGTACTCAATGATAAAGCGAATAAATTACCAAAACGTCATCCTGTAAAATTGGAAATCACAGACCCTGTTGGTAAGTTGGTGTACAGAAAAGTGTCTGTAGATAACATTAATAATTTCTACGATTTTAAAGTACCAACATCTTCAGATTATAAAACAGGAAATTACAATGCAAAGGTATCTGTTGGAGGCGCTAACTTCACTAAATCTTTAAAAATTGAGACTGTTAAACCTAACCGCCTTAAAATTAAAATAGATTTTAAAGACAAGGTTTTAACCAACAATAAATCGTTGCAAGGTGATTTGAATGTCGCATGGTTACATGGTGCGCCAGCAAAGCATTTAAAAGCTGAAATAAAAGCAAAATTTACAACCTCTTACGCAGGATTTAAAGGCTATAAAAACTATGTGTTTAATGACCCTACGAAACAATTCAATACAGAGGAAACCAATGTTTTTGAAGGTTATTTAGATGCAGACGGAAAAGCTAAAGTCAATACCGAATTAAATATTGGAAAGAATGCACCAGGAATGTTAACAGCTCAATTTTTAGTAAGAGCTTTTGAAAATGGTGGTGATTTTTCACTCGATGCCTTTACCATGCCATATGCACCTTACGAGAGTTTCGTTGGTTTACAATCACCAAAAGGCAACAATTATGGTTCATTCTTTACAGATGAAAATCACACCTTCGATATTGCTACGGTTACTGCTGAAGGCAAACCAATCGCACGCAAAAACTTAGAAGTAAAAGTTTATAAAATTGAATGGCGTTGGTGGTGGAATTCCTCTTACGATAACCTATCGAGCTACGTATCGAGCAATTACCACAGACCAGTTCAACAATATTCAATAAATACAGACGCAAATGGAAAAGCGAGTTTTAAAGTCAATATTCCTGAAAAAGATCGCGGACGTTATTTAATCAGAGTGGTTGATCCTGTAAGTGGACATGCGACTGGTCGTACTGCGTATTTCTATAAAAACTGGTGGTCTAACTCAGCATCTGGAGATAAAGAAGCAGCAAAAATGTTAGTCTTCTCAATGGATAAAGAAAACTATAATGTTGGTGATACAGCAAAACTCACTTTCCCTTCTGGTAGCGAAGGCAGAGCTTTAGTCAGTATCGAAAACGGAACAGAAGTGTTGCAACACCAGTGGGTAAAAACGAAGCCAGGCGAAACAACGATTGATATTCCAGTAACAAAAGACATGGCGCCAAATGTGTTTATTAATATTTCATTATTGCAACCTCATGCCATAACTTCTAATGATTTGCCAATTCGTTTATATGGAGTCATTCCAATGCTAGTAGAAAACCCTGCAACGAAGTTAGAGCCACAAATTAGTATGCCAGATGCGATTCAACCAGAGCAATCCTATGAAATAAAGGTATCTGAAAAGAACAACAAGGCAATGACGTATACGATTGCCGTTGTGGAAGAAGGCTTGTTAGACTTAACCCGTTTTAAAACACCAAATGCTTGGGATAGCTTCTATGCTCGTGAAGCGTTAGGCGTAAAAACTTGGGATATTTTCGACGATGTTATCGGAGCGTATTCTGGTAGTATTGACCAAGTCTTTGCCATTGGTGGAGATGGTGCTGCAGCTAAAAGCAAAAACAAAAAAGCGAATCGTTTTAAGCCAGTGGTAACCTATTTAGGGCCTTTCCTTTTAGGTGAAGGACAAACAAAAACGCATCAACTAAAAATGCCAAACTACGTTGGTGCAGTACGTACCATGGTTGTGGCTGGTAATAACAACACAGAAGCATACGGAAGTGCTGAAAAATCAGTACAAGTTAAAAAGCCATTAATGGTGTTAGCGACGTTACCACGTAAGTTAAGTCCAGGTGAAAAAGTAACATTGCCTGTCACCGTTTTTGCTATGGAAAAGAAAGTGAAAGACGTGAAACTCACAGTAAATCTTAGTGATGGAATTACTGTAAAAGGCAACAAAACGCAGTCGCTTCAATTTAGTAAGCCAGATGAAAAAATGGTCTATTTTGAATTGGACGTCACCAAAGCCAAAGGCATCAATACGATTGAAGTTGTAGCCACAGGAAACGGAGAAAAATCAACCTACAAAGTAGAGATTGATGTTGTAAACCCTAATCCAATGACCTCTCGTGTTATTGATAAAGAATTGCAAGCCAATGGAAAACAGACTATAGATATTACAACCTTTGGAGTGCCAGGAAGTAACTCAGCAACGGTTGAATTTTCAACCTTACCTCCCATGGATTTCTCAAAGCGCATGGAATATCTAATTCGCTATCCACATGGTTGTGTAGAGCAAACGACATCTGGTGTTTTTCCACAATTATTCTTAACAGACATCTTTGATTTAACACCTCAAAAGAAAAGTCAAGTGCAACGTAATATCGAAAGAGGTATAAGTCGTTTAGGACGTTTTCAGAATGCAAGTGGAGGTTTAGGCTATTGGATGGGTGAAAATTCTGCCAATGATTGGGGAACAAGTTATGCTGGTCATTTTATGATTGAAGCTGAAAAAAAAGGGTTTGTATTACCATTAAGTTTCAAAAGTAATTGGATAAATTATCAAAGGCAAGCGGCTCGTAACTGGCGACCAAGCTATAAAAATTACCGTAGCGATTTTGCACAAGCCTATCGTTTATATACAATGGCTTTAGCTGGTAGTCCGGATTTAGCAAGTATGAATCGTTTGAGAGAGTTCGAGGACATCTCTAATGATGCCAAATGGAGATTAGCTGCTGCTTATGCTTTAGCAGGACAAAAAGAAGCGAGTGATGCCATTTCTAAGTCTGCAAATATTGACTTTGAATCAGAAAAGGGAGATAATTACACCTATGGTTCTGTTTATAGAAATAGAGCCATGGCTTTAGAAACGATGTTGATTACCAATCATCCTAAGAAAACGGATTTAGCAAAATCAATCGCAAAATCCTTAGCAAGTGACCGTTGGATGAGCACACAAACCACAGCCTATAATTTATTAGCTATTGGTAAAATGATAACTCAAAATGGTGGTAAAGAGTTAAAGTTAACCTACAGTATTAACGGAAAAACAGAAACTATTGACACACAAAATGGCATTTCACAACGTAACATTCCGGTTAATGAAGGAGCAAATCAGATAACAATCTCTAATGCAAAAGACAACTTGGTGTATGTACGTATTTTAAATTCTGGAAAACTAAAACTAGGTGAAGAAATAGCTGAACAAAGAGGCTTTTCAATATCTACAGTTTATAAAGATTTACAAGGCAATAAAATTGATGTCAGCAAATTGCAACAAGGACAAGATTTTATAGCGACAGTTAGTATTTCAAACTTAACAAGAGACTATGTAAATGATGTCGCTTTAACGCAGATTTTCCCATCAGGTTGGGATATTGTGAATACAAGATTTACTGATTTTGGAGATACCACAGTAAGTAATGCAAGATTTACAGATATAAGAGATGATCGCGTCAACTTCTATTTTGATATGAGTAGACAGGGAAAATATGGTACAAAAACATTTACTGTAATGCTAAATGCATCCTATTTAGGAACTTATTATTTACCAGGAGCACAAGCTGAAGCTATGTATGATAATGATGACTACTTAGTGAGAAATAAAGGACAGTGGGTTACTGTTGAAAAGTAACCAAATTCCTGCGCAGGCAGGAATCTCATAAATAGAGCTATCATTACGAGAACTGACAAATCAGAGAATAAACAAAACTAAAACTTGTCGGTCGACAGACAAGGAAACTAAGAAAAACAAACCGCTAAAATGTTTAACTTAAAAACAAGAAATTATGAACTATTTAAAAATGATTTTAGCGATTGCATTAGTATTCAATATGGCAATTGCAACAGCACAAGAAGAAGTGTATGTAGCAGCAGAAAGTGGCTTATCACTTAGAGATCAACCAGATGTTACTGGAAAAATGCTAAGTAAATTAGCTTACGGAGAAGCCATTGGTGTCTTAGAAGAAACCGATAAAAACTTGGTGGTATTAGATGGTGGAGAGAAAATTAGTGGAAGATGGGTAAAGGTGGCAACTAAAAACCATATTGGTTATGTATTTAACGGCTACTTATCTAAAAATAAATATGAAAAAGGCATAGAGTTACATCATACAGGTATAGAAATTCGACTTAAAAATCTAAAAAGTAATGATGAGTCTGTTGTTTATCCGCTTTTTGAAAAAGATAGTATTTCTGTAGGTGTAGAATTAGGCGATAGTCCAGAAGGTAAGACGTTGGTTATAAATAATAAAATTTATAAGAGGGTTAGTATATTTCAACGCTATGAAAACAGTTTCTCTTTTATGAGTGCAGATGCAAATTGTAATACTAACGAGTGGAAACAATTTGATACTGAGTGGAAGCCTATAAAACAACTAAAATCTAATCGTTTTGAAACTTTAATTTATTCTGAAGATGATTGGAAATATTTTATTGAAAAAGCTACAAAAGATCTAAAAGATGATGTTATTGATAAGTGTGGAGACGATTGGTTTACCTATGTTAAAACAATAAAAAACATAAAAGATTTTCCGGTTAGCGTGACTACAAATCGTATTTTTATTAAATTTATTTTGACAGATTCTGAAGACAAAATGACTGAAAAAATAATTGAATTTAAGATGCCTGAAAGTTCTTAACAATTTACACCCCTAAAGTCCCCTCAAAGGAACAATAGTTTTAAAAAAAAAATTGGTAGAATTATGCCCTTGAGTGGACTTTACAGGTGTTTAAAAGAATAAGGTTAACTAAAAACTTCCCATTTTCATGGAAAATAAATATGAAAAACTTTAAACCCTATTACGTCGTAATTTTTACATCAACACAAACAGAATACACTGCTGGTTATATTGAAATGGCTAACAAAATGGAAACTTTAGCCAAACAGCAAAAAGGTTACTTAGGTATTGCTAGTGCAAGAAACGAGAAGTCGTCTAAGCTTAGTGATGCTTTAGGCATTACTGTAAGTTATTGGAAAAGTATAGATGCTATAAAAAATTGGAAAACACATACACAACATCTATTTGCTCAACAAAAAGGACAAGAACAATGGTACAACTGGTATAACGTAAAAATTTGTAAAGTAGAACGCGAATACGAATTCCGTTTAGATGATGCTAAAACTAGTTCTTTAATGTAAAATGCCCTTTAAATTCTTTCCCTTCAATTTTTATAACGTACCAATAATCTGAAGTTGGTAAACGGTTATTATTAAACGTTCCGTCCCAATTGACATTTCTATTAATTGCTGAGAATAGAAGTTTACCGTAACGATCAAAAATATAAACCTCGGAAGTCAGGAAAAACTCTAAAATATTTAAAGAGAAAAAATCATTAACACCATCTGCATTTGGTGTTATAAATTTAGGTATAAAAAAATGTAAATGCTGTTGCGTAATTATAGTATCACACAACGATGACTTAACATATACAGTATATAACCCACTAATTATATTGCTAAATATATTACTAGTTTGAAAATCTTCACCATTTAATGAATATAGATAATCACCCGGATTAAGAAGATTAACAATTATAGTGCTTCCTTCTGATACGATACTTTCAATAATTGGATTTTCAATTGCTGCTACAACAAACGTTATTATTTCTGTAAAGCAATCGTCGGTAATTTGGACCTCATAACTACCAGCTGCATCAATGGTTATAGATGATGTCATTGCACCAGTATTCCAATTATAAGTTGGACTAATTATTGACGATGTTGCTTGTAGAAGTAGTGTTTCATTTTCGCAAAGTGATAAAAATTCTTCTCTAGAGTCTAGGGGTTGGGTCCCTGTAATTTCCCAAGCACAATTAGCATTATCAAAAACTGCTATTTGCCAACATAATAAATTAGTAGGCTCTAGTGGTTGAGTTCCTGATACTTCCCAAGCACAAGATAAGTCATTGAAAGTAGCCGTCTCCCAACACTCTAAATTTGATGGCACTGTAGGTTGTGTACCTAAAATATCCCAATTACATGTTGCTGTATTAAATGTTGTTGTTTGCCAGCATTCTAAATTAGTTGGTGCTAAGGGTTGTGTGCCAGAGACATCCCAAATACAGGTTACATTATTAAATATTGGTATTTCCCAGCATTCTAAACCAGTTGGTTGCATAGGTTGTACACCTATAATATCCCAGGTACACGTAGTATTATTAAATGTAGTTGTCTCCCAACATGCAATAGCTGGCTGTACTGGTTGCGTACCAGATGTTTCCCAAATACATGTGGTATTATTAAAAGTTATTATTTCCCAACACTCAAGATTGGTTGGTGCTATTGGCTGAGTTCCTGTTATATCCCAAGCACATGTTATGGTATTAAATGTTGCTAGTTCCCAACATTCTATAGTTGGCTGTAACGGTTGTGTACCCATAATATCCCAAGTACAAGTAGTGGTATTAAATAGTGTGGTTTCCCAACATTCTAAAACAGGTTGTACGGGTTGTGCGCCTGTAATGTCCCAAGCACAAGTTATATTGTTAAACGTTGCGGTCTCCCAACATTCTATAGTTGGTTGTAACGGTTGTGTACCCATAATATCCCAAGTACAAGTAGTGGTATTAAATAGTGTGGTTTCCCAACATTCTAAAACAGGTTGAACGGGTTGTGTACCAGCAATGTCCCAAACACAAGTTGTATTGTTAAACGTTGCAGTCTCCCAACATTCTAAAACTGGCTGTATAGGCTGAGTACCTGTTACCGTCCAACTACAAGTTGCATCACTAAATGTAGCAATTTCCCAGCACGCTAAGGCTGGTTGTACTGGTGCTTGTGCTATATTTATTTGGTATATATCGGAGAATGTAATACAATCTTCGTTATTTAAATTAACTGCGATTTCAGCAACTTTAGCTCTATAAAGTGATGTTGTTGTGACCCCAGTTAAAGTAAGAGAAGCGTTATTTTCCCCAACCAAATCTACCCAGCTAATACCATCATTACTAACTTGCCACTGATAAAAATGGCTATTAAACACGGCATTATCTGGTATAGCAGTTATAGTCTCAATAAACGGAGTTTGACTACTACATAAAGAAACTGTATTATTAGTTGTAGAATCTTCTACTGTTATAGCGTCACCACAACTCTTAAATACAATATCATCGATTGCTAAATCATTACCACAGCCACCAACACCATTATTAATAATCTTTAAAATTACAGCTGTTTGTGCAGGTAGTGTTTGAAAAACCAAACCATATTGTTGCCAAGTTGGTGCTGCAACATTAAATATGTTACCAGTATCGCCACTTGCTAATAAATTTGTATCTGTTATATCCCAAATTTCAAAACTAACATTTACTGGTATTTCGTTAGCACCACAAACTCCGTTTGGCAGTATATTCATTAACCAAGACGAAAACTCATAAGTTGTATTTTCACATAAGCCGTTAATATCCGTTCTATAAAATTCGCCAGTTGTAAAACTTGCATTAACTATTAATGCTTTTCCGTTAGTATCACCAGGAGTGTGATCGCTAGGCATATTCCATCCAAAAGAAAAAGTACTGCTACCAACAGTATAACTACCGTCTTGTGGCCCATTGGTCCCTACAAAATTATATGTTGTTGTACCAGCCGGCAATTGTGGTCCATAATTAGTTCCTGTACCAAAGTCTTCCGTAAATATAGGATCACCAGAATTGCCTTGACAGAATCCTAACTGCGCATGTAATCCTTTTGTAAAAAAAGAAATACAAAGAAATATGAGTACCTTATGATCTAATAAAGAGTTTTGCACGTTTAAATATATATATAAATAGGTGTAACCAAACACCGTTTTCGATGATCGGACACTTAAACTCAATTTTGTATGGCACATGTATAGGTTAATTAGACATATTAAAGACCATAAGGTAAAATCTATTGTGATTTTTGCCCTTTGTGTGTTCTACTATTTCTGTTTACCACAACACTTATTTAAAAACCCTACTGCTACAATAATAACAAGTAACACCGATAAGTTATTAGGAGCTATAATTGCGGAAGATGGGCAATGGCGATTTCCAGAAAGTGATTCTGTACCTTCAAAATTTAAAACGTGTATTCTTCAATTTGAAGATGAATATTTTTATAAACATCCTGGCTTTAACCCGATCTCTATATTTAAAGCCATAAAGGGTAACTTAAGTTCTGGCTCTATAAAAAGAGGTGGTAGTACCATAACACAACAGGTTATTCGTTTATCTAGAAAAGGACAATCTAGAACTTACTTTGAAAAACTTAAAGAACTAATTTTAGCCACACGTTTAGAATTGAGAATGTCTAAAGATAACATCTTAAAACTTTACGCCAGCCATGCACCATTTGGTGGTAATGTTGTTGGAGTTGATGCTGCATCTTGGCGCTATTTTAATAGAAACGCTACAGATTTATCGTGGGCAGAAAGTGCAACACTTGCTGTTTTACCAAATGCACCAAGTTTAATCTATCCTGGTAAAAATCAAAAAAAACTGCTAGAAAAACGAAACAGATTATTAAAAAAACTTTTAAATAACGGTACTATAGATTTACTAACCTATAACCTATCTATTGCAGAAAGTTTGCCACAAAAACCTTATCCGTTACCACAAATTGCACCACATTTATTGCAGAAAATAGCTAGAAAAAACCGAGGAAAGCGTATAAAAACAACAGTTAATATTGCTTTACAAGAGCAGACTAATACTATTGTAAAACAGCATTACAGTCTTTTAAAACAAAATGAAATTTACAATATTTCGGTATTAATATTAAATGTAAATACAAGAGAAATATTAACTTACATTGGCAATTCGCCAACAGATAACGCACACCAAAAAAGCGTAGATATTATAGATAAACCAAGAAGCACAGGTAGTATATTAAAACCGTTTTTATATGCATCTATGCTAGATGCTGGCGATTTATTACCTCATACCTTAGTTGCTGACGTACCAACGCAATTTGGCAGTTACCAACCCGAAAATTTTAATAAATCTTATGATGGGGCTGTACATGCTAACGAAGCTTTATCGCGTTCACTTAATGTACCCGCAGTGCGTATGTTACAAGATTTTGGGTTAGATCGTTTTTACCATTATTTAAAAGCGTTACGGCTTAAAGATTTAAAATACAATGCCAATCATTACGGTTTATCTTTAATACTTGGTGGTGCAGAAAGTAACCTTTGGGATTTGTGTAAAAGTTATGCAGGTATGGCCTCTACTTTAAATCATTTTAATGAAAATTCTAGTCAATATTTTAAAAATGAATTTTGTCAACCTACTTATAAATTTAATGTACCTGTAGATTTTGGTAAACCATCTCAAGAAAAGCAAATTTTTGATGCCGCTTCAATTTATCTCACTTTTGAAAGCATGAAACAAGTTAACCGACCAGAGAGCGATGAAAGTTGGGAATTCTATGACTCTTCGCAAGACATAGCTTGGAAAACAGGTACCAGTTTTGGTTTTAGAGATGCTTGGGCAATTGGCACTACAAAAAATTATGTTGTTGGTGTTTGGGTAGGTAACGCAGATGGAGAAGGGCGACCAGGATTAGTAGGTGTGCAAACAGCAGCACCTATTCTATTTGATATTTTTGATGTGTTACCAAAAAGCAATTGGTTTACAAAACCTTATGACGAAATGTTAGAGGTTTCAATTTGTAAAAAAAGTGGTTATAGAGCTTCAGTAATTTGTGATGCTGTAGAAGAAAAGTATATTCAAATAAGCGGACAAAAAACAGAACCTTGTCCTTATCATACCTTATTACATTTAGATACCTCTGAGCAATTTCAAGTAAATTCTTCTTGTGAGTCTGTTTCAAATATTACAAATAAACCATGGTTTGTATTACCACCTTTACAGGCATATTATTATAAAAATAAGAATCCTTTTTATAAAGTAGCACCACCAGTTAGAACAGATTGTAGTGAAGCTAATAGTGTTTCTATGGCATTTATTTACCCAAATCAACAAAGCACTATCTTTTTACCAAAAGATTTTAATGGTAATACAAACGACTTAATCTTAAAGATTGCACACTCTAAACCTCAACTTCAACTCTATTGGTATATAGATAACCTATTTGTTGGCCATACCAAAGACATACATGACATGGCTATTTCGCCATCACCTGGAGACCATGTTATTACTGTTATAGATGAATTAGGAAATGAAATAAAGCATAAAATTAGCATTTCAGAATAAACGCTTTCATACACAAATCATTACTTTTGCATTTATTAACTAACCAAATTAACTATGGAAACTGTTCAATTTATACACTCGTATTGGGCTTATTTAGTGCTTCTCGTTTTAGTTGCTGCTACTTTTAATGCACTTTTTAAATTTTTTGGAGACAAAGAGTTTGATGCAAAGGATTTTAGAATCTCTCTTTTTGCACTTATAACAATGCACATTCAATTACTTATTGGTATCGTATTATTTTTTACTAAAGATTATTTTACAACCATTAAAGAAGTAGGTGGTATGGGCGAAGTAATGAAAAATGCTGAATTACGAAATCTTATTATTGAGCATCCTACAACAATGATTATCGCTGTTGCTTTAGTAACCGTAGGCTACTCTAAACACAAAAAGAAACTTGTATCTAAACCAAAATTTAAAATGTTAGCTATATTTTATACACTAGCACTTGTTTTAGTTTTAGCTAAAATACCATGGAAATTGTGGTTCTAATAAAACAAAAAAGGTGCAAATATAATTTGCACCTTTTTTGTTTTAAGTAATTTAATAATTAATCTTTTACTTCTTTTATTAGATAAACGTAAACAGGAAAATGATCGCTAAAGCCATCTGTAAAACCACCGTCTGCAAAACTTCTAAACGGATAACCTTCCCAACGGCCTCTTTTGTTTGTTAAATAGGCTTTATTGTAAATCCCAGCTTTCCAAAATCTAAAAGAAGAATAATCATCATCTAACAAAGGTTTTGTTACCATTATCTGGTCAAATAAACTCCAAGCATCTCTATAAGCTGTAGTACCGTAACCTTTCTCTGTAAACATTTTTTCGAAAGGATTGTAAATCCCTTTTAAAGGCACTCTACTTTTATCTTTTTGAGCTTTAAGTACTTTCTTAACACTTGCATTTGTTGGGTCATCATTCAAATCACCCATTGTAAAAATCTTAGCATACGGATCTATAGACTGTAAAGAATCTATAAGATGTTTATTTAATTTGGCTGCACCAACACGCTTAGATCTACTTCTTGCCTCACCACCACTTCGAGATGGCCAGTGGTTAACTAATAAATGTATTAAATCACCTTCAAGTTGTCCACTAACCAATAACTGATCTCTTGTGTATACTCGTTTTCGACTTACATCATCATAAATTTTTAACTCATGAGAGCTAGAGTCTATTGGTCTAAATAATGCTTTTTGATATAATAAAGCCACATCAATACTACGTCTATCTGGTCCGTCAAAATGAATAATTCCATAATCCTTGCCTAATAAAAGCGGGTCGTTAACTAAATCTTCCAAAACCGCTCTATTTTCAATTTCGCAAACACCAATAATAGCTGGCGAATTGTTTGATTTATCACTACCAATACTGGCAACAACACGCGCCATGTTTTTAATCTTCTTCTTATAAACTTCAGATCGGTTAGCTTTTAACTCCATCATTGGGCTAGCCTCATCATACTTTAAAGGATCATTAATGGTATCAAATAAGTTTTCTAAATTATAAAATGCAACGGTATGTATTTTAAAACGTTTTTTTTCTTGTTGAGACCAAACATTAGAAATGCAAATAAGTGCAAGTAAAACAAGACATGATTTTAATAGTTTCATTAAATAGTTTTTTTAATTGTTTTAAACAAAGCAGGTTAAGCCGTTTTTATTTAAATATTGTGTTTTTATTAACGCTACTTTATTATTTAGCATTATTAAATTGTTATTTCGAAATCAAAATGCTTGCCAAAAGTATGATATTATTATAAAAAATGTACATTTGCACGCCTTAAATAACTATTATTTAGGGCAAATTAACAACCAATCTTATAATTAGGCATGAAAAAAAGTTTTTTACTCTTTCTGTTCGGAATCGCCTTTTCTTTATCAAGTTTTGCACAACAAACGGTAATTAAAGGAAGTGTTTTAGACGGAATTACAGGGCAACCAATCCCTGATGTAACTATTACTATTGAAGAGACAGGACAAACTGCAAAAACAAATGGTAAAGGTGAATTTAGTTTTACCACAAGCGTACCACTTGGTGAGCAAGTTTTAAAAGTTGAAATTGTAGGGTATGTTACCAAACGTTATCCAATTATTGTAAATGAAGGTAAGACCGTAGATATTAGCGGTATGACTTTAGATTACGATAGTAGTGATAAAAAAGATTTATTCATTATTTCTATTTCAGATGATAATTTAAATAGTGAAGACGACGGGTTAACAGATAATATATCTGGTTTATTACAAGCATCTAGAGATGTATTTTTAAATGCTGCTGCTTTTGACTTTAGCGCAACATTCTTTAGACCAAGAGGTTTAGATAATGCTAATGGTAAAGTTCTTATTAATGGTATTGAAATGAACAAACAATTTAGTGGACGTCCGCAATGGGCTAACTGGGGAGGTTTAAATGACATGCAGCGAAACCAAGAATTTTCTATGGGTATGTCTGCAAACGATTACAATTTTGGTGATTTAGCAGGTACAAATAATATTATAATGCGTGCTTCTAAATACAGAAGAGGTGGTCGTATTTCTTATGCTTCTGCTAATAGAAGTTACCAAGGTAGAGTTATGGCAAGCTACAACTCTGGTTTACTTGAGGGTGGTTGGTCGTATTCTGTTTTAGGATCGCGTCGTTACGGAGAAAATGGCTATATAGACGGAACATTATATGATGCTAATTCATTTTTTGTAGCTGTAGAAAAGCAAATTAATAAAGACCATAGCTTAAACTTTACAGGTATTTATGCACAAAATAGACGTGGGCGTTCTACGGCTATTACTCAAGAAGTTTACGACCTTAAAGGAAGGCAATACAACCCACTTTGGGGAGAATTAAATGGCGAACAACGTAACTCTAGAATGAGAAACACCGATGAGCCAATTTTAATGTTAAACCATTTTTGGGATATCTCTTCTAAAGTAAGATTAAATACTAATGTAGCTTACCAATTTGGTGAGATTGCAAATACAAGAATTGATAATGGTGGTACACGTTTATTCACTGTTGGTGGTGAAGATGCCTACCTTGGTGGTGCGCGTAACCCAGACCCAACGTATTATCAAAATCTTCCTAGTTTCTTTTTACAAGATGCAAACCCTACGGCAAACGATTTTCAGAATGCATACAGTGCACAACAACAGTTTTTGAATGATGGGCAAATGCCTTGGGCTAGTTTTTATGAAGGTAATTTAAGACCTGATAATATTGGAGGAAACTCTTTATATGCCATACAAGCAGATGTTATAAAAGATCAACAATTATCTTTTAATTCTATTTTAGATGCTGAATTAGCAGATAATATTAGATTAAATGCCTCTGTTAATTATAGAAGACTTAATAGTCAAAACTTTGCGCGTATAGAAGATTTACTAGGTGGTACAGGCTATTTAGATGTAGATTTTTTCGCTGAAGAAGATGCCAATTCTACCATTAGTGATGAAGTGGCTGCTAACCTTGCACAGAGTGATGTTAATAACCCTAACCGAATTGTAAGAGAAGGTGACCGTTATAAATATAATTACGAAATGGACGCCGAGGTTATTAGCACATTTGCTCAAGCCCAATTTAAATACAATAAAATAGACTTTTATATTGGTGCAAATATCTCGCAAACGTCTTACCAAAGAACAGGGTTATATGAAAATGGTTTCTTTCAGGGAGAAGGTAACAATGGTTCTTTTGGTGAAAGCGATAATTTAAGTTTTACTAACTATGGTATTAAAGGTGGATTTACTTATAAAATAACAGGTAAACATTTATTAGATGTTAACGCAAGTTACTTTACTAAAGCCCCTACGCTAAGAAACTCTTTTAGTAATGCAAGACAGACAAACGCAACAGTTATTGGTTTAGAAAGTGAAAACATTCAATCTGTAGATGCAAGCTATATCTTTAGATCACCTAAAGTAAAAGCGAGACTAACTGGTTTTTATTCTGGTTTTAAAAACGGAAGTGATATTGGTTTTTACTTTACTGAAGACCTTGCTGGCTTAGGTGTAGATACTGGTGATGCTTTTGTACAAGAAGTTTTAACAAATATAGAACGCAGACATGTTGGTATGGAATTAGGGATAGAGGCACAAGTTACACCTACTATAAAACTAAAAGGTGCAGCATCAATAGGTCAATATACCTTTCAAAATAATCCCGACTTATATCTTACTAGTGTAGATTTTCAGAATAGAAGTGACATACCACAAGAAATTAGATTTGGTGATGGCACTACACAATTAAAAGATGTGCATGTTGCTGGTGGACCAGAGCGCGCATTTCAATTAGGATTTGAATATAGAGACCCTAACTTTTGGAATATTGGTGTAACAAGTAACTTCTTTTCTAATGCTTATGTAGATGTAAGTAACTTAGCAAGATCAGCAAACTTCACGTCAGATTTTGATGGCAACACGTTTAATGATTATGACCCTGTTGTTGCAAGAGAATTATTAAAACAAGAACAGTTTGATGATTATATGTTAGTTAATATCGTTGGTGGAAAATCTTGGAGAGTTAACGACTACTTTGTTGGTTTCTTTGCAACAATAAACAACGTATTTAACGAAGAATATAGAACAGGTGGTTTTGAACAATCGCGTTTAGCAAACTTTCGTCGTATGCAAGAGGATAAGTCTAGAGCTAATGGCCCTGTTTTTGGATCGCGTTATTTCTTTGGTACAGGTACCACATATTACCTTAACGTATATGTAAGATTTTAAGCAATGTTAGAACAAAATAAAAAATACAACATGAAAACTTTAAAAATTAACAAACTAATACTATTACTCGTTGGCTTAGTAGTATTTAACAGTTGTGTAGAAGATGATGACTTTAACACACCAAATTTAGCAATTGAAGAACCAACCCTTGAGGTTGATGTTATTACAATTGATGATTTAATAGACGAGTACGAACAACAGTTTTTAGGCTATATTGATGATTTAGGCCTAGATCCTAACAGTACTTTTGATGCTCAGGCTATTGCAACTCTAAGAGAAGATTACGTTATTTCTTTAGAAAATACTGATAATTACATTAGTGGTTACGTTGTTTCTAATGATGAAGCTGGTAACTTTTTTGAAGAAATGATTATACAAAACAATGCCAATGTTGGTACAGCTGGTGTACGTGTAATGATAGATGTTAATCCATTATTTATACGCTACAGCTTTGGTCAACTTATATATGTAAAACTTGTTGGTCTTCATTTTGGTACTAGTAATGGTGTTTTAACATTAGGTGTTACAGAACAACTAGAAAAAATTGCTAGCTCTAACGAATCTGATGTTATTAAAAGGTCACCACAAATTGAAGAAATTGTACCAAACGCTGTTAATTTTTCTGATTTTGATGAAAGTTTAGAAAACGTTTTTGTGCAATTAAACAATGTTCAGTTTAATAGAAATATTGCACTTGGTGAAAGCGCATTATCTTATGCAGGTGAACCTACAGATGAGTTTGATGGAGAACGTATATTAGAAAGCTGTGATGAATCTGGAAGTAGTATTATTGTAAGTACTAGTACATTTTCAGATTTTAAAAACTTAAGCTTACCTAACGGACAAGGAAGCATTAAAGGTATCTTAACTAGAAATTTCTTTGGTGATACATTTAACCTTGCTATAAACACACCTGAAGATGTAAACTTTGCGGGTGTTGAGTCGCGTTGTGACCCTGATTTCTTAATGTGTACTGGCCCATCTGGTGGTGGTACTATTATTTTTGAAGAAGATTTTGAAGGTTTTGGTACTTATGATTCTGAAGGTTGGGATAATATTAATATAGATGGTACAAGTACAGACTGGTTTTTAAACAGTTTTAGTAATAACTTTTACTCTCGTATCTCTGCTTTTAACTCTAACAATGCAGAAGCAAATGTTTGGTTAGTAACACCAGTTATAAATATGGATGCTACTACAGGCGAAGAATTATCTTTTGATATACAAGCAAATTTTGATAACGGCACCAATCTGTCGGTATGGGTTTCTACAGATTACGCAGGTGACCCTACAACAGCAACTTGGTCTATTTTAGATGCTGCAATACCTGCTGGCCCAAGTGGTGGATTTGGTGATTTTGAAACTGTAGGTCCGGTAAATATATCTTGTGTAGATGGTAATGCGGTATTTGGTTTCTTCTATGAAGGTTCTGATCCTAGCGCAACAACGAGATACCACTTAGATAATGTTGAAGTTACAGGTAACTAAGATTTAAATACTGTATTTAAAAAGCCACATACTTTTTTAAAGATGTGGCTTTTTATTTTTTATACAATACAACACTATGTTAGATAATTTTTACATCACTATTTTTAATCATTATAAGAAGTCTTTAGGCAAAAGAAGTCTAATAGTGGCTTTACTCTATATTAATCTTTTAGAATCAGCTATTACACTTGCATTAGGTGCATTTATACTAGCATTTGCTAGTCAAATGAAGATGACTACAATGTCTTTAACCAAATTTTGGGTAATTTTTGTTTTAGTGGCTGTATGTATTAGTTTTAAAAACTGGATGCGTTTTAATGGCAGAAAACGAAATATTCTCAATGCTAAACTAAAACCTAAACCAATGTCTATACAATTATTATGGCTTCTACCTATTGGAGGTTTTTTAATTGGTCTTATTTTATTACAGGTACAATAAAAAAAGCGCCACCTTAATAGGTAGCGCTTTCTTTATATTTTTAATGAAAATTACATTTTACTCAGCTTGCTTTTCAGCTTTACAACAATCCTTCTTGCAGTCTTCGGCACATGCTTCTTTCTCATTCTTTACATCACCAGCACAACATACCTTCTTACAATCTACTTTGCATGCCTTCTTTGCTACACCAAAGTCTTCAACTATCTTCATGTCTTTAACCGTGTAAGTATCTGCAACACTAACCACAGTTTTCTCTAATGTTTCTGGAGAAACTTTAGCCTCGTCATACTCAACCATGGCCAATCGCTTATCAAAATCTACTTTTGCAGATTTAACACCTTCCATTTTAGCCATCTTCTTTTCTATAGTCTTAGCACAACCCATAGCACATGTCATACCATCAATACCAAACTCTACTTTTGCATAAGTAGCATTAGGATCTAAAGTCTCAGAAACATCTTTTTTAGACACTTCTACATCAACAGTTTTTATTTCTGGCTTACTCTCATCTTTACATGATACTGATAAAGCACCAATTAAAGCAACGAAACATATTTTCTTAAGGATTTTCATAATTATAATACAATTAAAATATTTTGATAAATCTAATAAACTTTATGTTTCTTGAAAAATAATTAACGATTTTTGTGACTATTTTAGACTACACCTGTATGAAAAACCCTAATGTAAAGTGGATTTACCTCTTAATCTTATCTGTAATTTGGGGTAGCTCATTTATTTTAATAAAGAAATCGCTTTTAGGACTTACAGCGTATCAACTCGGTGCACTTAGAACCATAATAACAGGTGTCTTATTACTAAGTGTTGGTTATGGTAAATTAAAAGCAATACCAAAATCTAAATGGAAGTGGCTTATACTATCCGGACTTTTAGGTTCATTTTTTCCGGCATTCTTTTTTGCTATTGCCGAAACTGAGATAGATAGTAGCGTGGCCTCTATCTTAAACTCGCTAGTACCTTTAAATACCATTTTACTTGGTTTTGCTGTGTTTAAAATTGCATCTACAAAGCGTCAAATTTTAGGAGTTATTGTTGGTTTTATAGGCACCGCTATTTTAATATTAAAAGGCTCTGAACTTAACCCTAATCAAAACTATTTGTATGCAGGCTTTGTAATTGGCTCTACACTAATGTATGCTACTAATGTAAACATTATAAAACGCTATTTACAAGATGTAAAGCCTTTAGCTATTGCCGCAGGTAATTATGTGTTTATTATTATACCTGCATTTATTATTTTAATATTTACTGATTTTTTTAGCTCAACTACATTTGAAAATCCTCATTTTACAAATGCTCTTTTATATGTCACTATTTTATCTGTATTTGGCACGGCCATAGCAAAGGTGTTATTTAATAAGTTAGTACAGATGTCTACACCTGTATTTGCATCTTCGGTGACCTATGTAATGCCAATTATTGCATTAATTTGGGGTGTTTTAGATGGAGAATCTTTTAGTTTTATTCAAGGGTTGGGCGCCCTAATAATATTGGTTGGTGTTTATTTATCGCATAAACGTAAAGCATAAAAAAAACCGAAGCTTTCGCTTCGGTTTTTTTATGCTTTTAAAGAGTATTTAGTTAAAATCTGCATCTGAAACACCTTCATTAACTTTAGCTTCTTTTGTTTCAAAAACTAAAACCTGTGGTCCAGAGGTTACTTTCATAATGTAAGGCATCAATACACCACCTACTTCTTTATAATCAGAGAAATCTGTAGTTGTTGTCATAGTCTGACCTTGAGCTTCTGCACTCTCTTCTGTTCTTACTAAATAACCGCTTTTTGCATCATAATATCTAAAAGAAGATGTATCACCTTTAGTTATTTTAATTTTATAAGCATCTGCGCCATCAATTGCAACCATACTTTCTAATTGCATAGTAGAGGCATCTAAAAACAGCTCTTCAAATAATCCTTTTGATGATCTTCTACTAGAAAGTGTCGCATCATCCATAGGCATTTTTCTACCTTGTTGCTCCATGTATCCATTTTCACCATCAAAATTTTGTTTCATTAAAGTACCCATACCTTCAGCACTTAACTCCATTGCAAACTTGTTTGGTGCCATTTGCTTAATTACAGCTTTAGGCTTAAACGGTGCACCGGCAATTGTAACTTCTGCATTAACCAAAGTTGAGGTTACTTTTCTTAAATTAACTTCTCCACCTATAGCAGTAATGTAACTATTAATTACAGTCTGTGCAGTAAGTCCTTCTGGCAAAACTTTTGTTTCTGGACGCTTTGTTGGGTTAGCTTCTTTATCAAAAAACTTAACTGGTAATTTTTCACCATTCCACTCAATTTTCTCAACATTCTCTAAAACATCTGATGCTTTACCTACTAAAACTATACGTGCTTGAGCATCATTAAAGTATTTATTTGCAACGCGCTTTACATCTTCTTTAGTTACAGCATCAATATTAGCAATGAAATTTTTATAAAAATCTGCAGGTAAATTATTTGTTTTAATACTTAAAGAACGTCTTGCCGACACTGCTTTATCTTCCGATTCTAAAATAAAGCTACCTAAGTATTTAGCTTTAGCATTTTCTAAAACTTCCTCGTCAACAAACTCTGTTCTTATTCTTTTTATCTCTTTTAAAGTTTCTACGACAGCACTATCTGTTACTTCGTTTCTTACTTTAGTTGTTGCTCTAAATGAAGAGTTATAATATCTACCTGTACCTAAAGATGAACGTGCACCATAAGTATAGCCATTAGCCTCTCTTAAATTCATGTTTAAATAGGATCCAAAAGCACCACCTAAAATATAATTTGCTACTAAAGATGCATGGTAATCTTCATCATTCATTTTTAAAGGAGACACGCTCATAACCGCTAACTCAGTTTGTACCGCATTAGGTACATCTACAAAATTAACCTCAGTTGTTGCTACATCTTCAAAAGATGGATAGTTTGGTGTTGGCACTGAACCAGTTTCCCAAGACTTAAAATATTTTTTCAATAATTTTTTTGCATCTTTCTCTGTTATGTCACCAGTAAATAACAAATAACCGTTAGACGGCTTAAAACGTGAATTGTAAAAATTCTGAACATCTTCTAATGTAACTTTCTTTACACTCTCTTCTGTAACAACCTCACCAGCAGCATGGTTTTTACCGTAAAATAAAGCGCTTCTTACGTCACCTGCAATTGCAGCTGCACTATTAGCGTTATTTTTAATATTTTCAATTAATTGATCTTTTTCAAAATCTAATTCTTTTTGAGTAAACTTTGGCTGTAAAGCAGCTTCTGCGAAAAGACTAAAAACATCGTCTGTATATTTAGACAAACAAAAACCAAAACCACCATTAAGGCTAACATTGATACTTGCCCCAAGAAAGTCTACTTTTTCGCTAAAATCATCTTTAGTTGTTAACTGAGTTTCTTTACCCATTAAAGCACCTGTTAAAGACTGTACACCTGCTTTTTCACCTTCAAAAACAGGAGGCGTATTTAGGTTTAAAGACCATGATACTGATGGTAATTTTGTATCAGTAACAACCAATACCGTTAATCCATTTTTTAGTTTAAATTCTTTTGCTTCACCAAGATTTACCTCTGGTGTTGGGCCTGAAGCCGGAATTTTAGATCTATCTATTTGAGCAGTAGCAGTAAATGCTGTAAAGACTGCTAAAAGTGAATATATTATATATTTTTTCATATCTACTAAGCTTATTTTTATTTTTTATCGTTTGTTGGTTCAGTACCTGCTAAGTATTTAATCTCTACACGTTGGTTAGGATTTAAATATTTGTTGGCTACACGCATAATATCTTCGCGCGTTATTGTTCTATAAATATCTAATTCCTTGTTAATACGACTTGTATCACCTTGTAACATTTGGTAGGTAGCAAGAGAAGATGCAATACCTTCTATACTAGAGTTAGCGTTTACAAAACGGGTTTCAAACTGGTTTTGTAATTTTTGGTATTCTTTCTCAGTAATTAACTCCGTTTGTAATTTTTTAATCTCTTCATCCATAGTTGCTTTTAGACTATCCCAATCTGGCTCACCTTTAATTAAAGCACCCATAGTGTAAGTTCCGTAATCTTGGTTAGCTTGTCCAAAGGCTAAAACCTGAACAGCAACTTGGTCTTGATCTACCATGCGCTTATACATTCTAGAACTGTTTCCACCTGTTAAAATAGAAGAAATGTAATCTAAAACATAAGCATCTTTTTCTACAGATTTTGGTGTAATGTAAGAAAAGATATATGCTGGTATTTGAATATTAGAATCGTATTCAGTAGCATTTCTTGTTTCAGTAATTGCTGGCTCAACAATCGTTTCTCTAATATTAGTTTCAGCATTATTTTCTATGGTTCCAAAATAATCTGCAATCATTTTTTTAGTTGCCGCCACATCAATATCTCCAGCAACAACTAGAGTTGCGTTATTAGGATTATAATATTGTTTGTTAAAATCTTGGAATTCTGAAAGTTCTGCTGCATCTAAATCATCCATAGACCCTATTACAGAACGTCCATAAGGATGCGTTTTAAATAAGTGCTTATCTACACCTGTTCTATATATAATCTTACCGTAAGGAGAATTATCAATACGCTGACGCTTCTCTTCTTTTACAACTTCATTTTGTGTATCAACACCAATTTTTTCAATTTTTGGGTGTAACATACGCTCACTCTCCATCCAAAGTCCAACTTCTAATTTATTTGAAGGGAATGTTTCGTAATAAAAAGTTCTGTCTTGAGATGTGTTTGCGTTATTTCTACCACCATTGGCAGAGACTATGTTAAACCATTCTCCACGCTCTATGTTTTCTGTACCTTCAAATAAAAGGTGTTCAAAAAAGTGAGCAAAACCAGATCTACCAGGAATTTCATCTTTTGCACCTACTTGGTACATAACTCCAACTGTAACAACTGGCGCACCATTTTCTTGATGTAAGATGACGTGCAAACCATTATCTAGTTTGTACTCCTCAAATTCTACTTTTTGTGCATTGGCCTGAAAACCAACAAGCAACGAAAGCGCTAGAATAAATAAGCTTTTTTTCATTATTAAGTGTGTTTAAAATTTAAAATTGTTTTAGTGTTTGTCTGTACTAAATGCACTTTGTTACATAAAGCCTCACAAAAATAAGGGTTTCTTCAGCTTTTTTAACATAATAAAATGTGAAAACTGTCTTAATTATAAGTGTAAAGCTAGTTAGTTATAATTATAACGTAAAAAATAGATTTAAAAAGTGCTCTAAAACCTTTAAAACGTTTGTGTATTACGAATTTAGGAGTATATTTGCATCCGCTTTCTGAGAAGAAAGTATATTATTTAACAAACAAATTAATAAAAACGTTTACGCTATGTACGCAATTGTAGAGATAGCAGGGCATCAATTTAAAGTTGAAAAAGACCAAAGAGTTTTTGTTAACCGTTTAACTACTGAAGAAGGTAAGAAAGTTTCTTTCGATAACGTTCTTTTAATAGGAGATGGTAACAGTATAACTTTAGGCGCCCCAGCTATAGACGGAGCACAAGTAAGTGCAAAAGTCTTGAAGCACCTTAAAGGTGACAAAGTAATAGTTTTCAAAAAGAAAAGACGTAAAGGTTACCGTGTTAAAAATGGACACAGACAATCTTTAACTGAAATCGTAATTGAAAGCATTACTGCTTCTGGAGCTAAAAAAGCTGCTCCAAAAAAAGAAACTGTAAAAACTGAATCTAAAGTAGAAAATGCTACTCAAGATTTAAGCAAAATGACAGTTGTTGAATTAAAAGAAATGGCTAAAGCAAAAGGCATTGAAGGTATCTCCGCTATGAAGAAATCTGATTTAATAGCCGCTTTAAGCTAATTAACCCAATAAAATCGAAATAAAATGGCACATAAAAAAGGAGTCGGAAGTTCGAAAAATGGTAGAGAATCAGAATCGAAACGTTTAGGCGTTAAGATTTTTGGTGGACAAGCTGCTATTGCTGGAAACATTATTATAAGACAACGTGGTAATACACATCACCCAGGTGAAAATGTATACCAAGGAAAAGATCATACTTTACATGCTAAAGTTGATGGCCTTGTAAAATTTACTAAGAAAAAAGACAACAAGTCTTACGTTTCTATTGATGCTTTTGAAGCTTAATAAACGTTTCTTACAAAATTATAAAAACCCTTTCTGTAACCAGAAAGGGTTTTTTATTGATTAGATTTTGAACAAAATTAAAACTATTTAATAAGATATGCTCCTAATAAAAATCTCTTAAACAATTTCCATCTTCTTCAAAAGAAAACTAGCATTCATGTTTTGGCAAACACCTTGTTTTAGTTTATAGTCAAAATATAACTCGTCGTTTATAATTTCGGCATCAAAATAATAGTTCTTTACAGCTTCTAATTCTTTTTCAATTTCTGTAAGGCTTAAATCGTGTGTGGCAATAATACCTGTAGCATTTAACTTTACGAGTTTCTCAACAAATTTACGCGAGCCAATGGCTTTATCGGTACTATTGGTTCCTTTTAAAATTTCATCTAAAATGATAAAATAGTTGGTGTCCTTTGCGACAGTATCTACAACAAATTTTAGACGTGTTAACTCACTAAAAAAGTAAGAACTATCATCTGTTAAAGAATCTGTAGTACGCATGCTTGTAATTAACTTAATGGGCTTGTATTTACTTTGTTTAGCACATATAGGTAAACCTACATTTGCCATTACAATATGTAAAGCAACAGTTCTTAAAAATGTACTTTTACCAGCCATATTTGCACCTGTTACAATAAGAAATTGTTGAGCTTGCAACTCTAAATCACTATCTACACGCTTATCTGAATTTAATAACGGGTGCCCTAAAGCAGTAGCAGAAATAGTTACAGGTTGGTCTATAATTACAGGATAGTTAAACTCTTGGTGATTAAAAGCATAGTTACCTAAGCTATTGTATGCATCAAAAAAAGTAACAACGTCAAACCAATCCTCAACTTTATGTCCGTATTTAGCAATCCATTGTTCTACGTGATAGGTTTGTCTTATATCTGAAAGTAAAAGCCCGTTTCCGAATATGGCAGAAATTAAATTATTTCTGTTATCTAAGGCATCTAGAGCTTTTGAAAATTTCGAGAAAATCTGCGAAGCTTTTAAACCTTCCGATTTAATTTTATGCTGTTGTTCTTTTAATAGTGGTGAATTAAATTCTTCATTCTCTATACGTTGTAATAGCAATGCATATTGTCTAAAGGTATCTTTTGCTTTTTCTGTATTATGTGCTACTACATTAATACGTTTAAGATAAAATGCTGTTAACCCTAAACCAAGCAATAACCAGTAACCTGTAAATGAAATGGGAATAATTTCTAAAACACCTAGTGTTAAAAGTACCACTGAAGCTATGCTAAACCCAAGCGTTGACCAATAATGATTTACACTCAAAAAAGGCTTGTACTGTTTTAACCAGTTAATTATGGATGTTGCAGAATGCTGCACTTCTACTCCTTGTGCTACAGCAGAATAATTTTGTCTCCATAATGGTAAACTTCCTAATTCTTTAATAGCATCTTGCCTACAAGTGATATTAGATATTTGGTTTGCTAATAAATAGCTTGTAAACTTTTCTGTGCCTTCTTTTATGGTTGTTCTATTTACAAATTGAAAAAAAGATCCTTTTCCAAACAAATCTATGTCTAAACTAAAAAAGTGCTTCGGGTTTTGAAACTCAGATCCATCAGGTCTGTTATAAAAATCACCATCTGCTATTTTAATTTCATCGGCATTAATAATTACAAGACGTTTGTGTAGTGCTCTTTTCTGTTTTAACTCTGTATATCTAGAAAGTAAAACAAGGAAGATAACCATACCTACAACACCTATAACTGCCGCAAGTCGCCAACTCTGAAAGGTAAAGTATATACCAAATACAGTTAATACAAAAACCGAAAGCCGTAACACACTTAGCAAACCCATTTGTTTAAAAATACGCTTTGCCTCTGTTTTATTTAATTCTAGTTGTGCGTTATAAAACGACTTTTGATTCTTCATAAAACGTAAATATTATAATCCTAAAGTATCAATGGTTTCAAAAATTGATAAAATCATATGAACTGAATTTTTATAAAACTCTGGTGTAATATCTTCAAAAACATCAGTTTCTTTATGGTAAGCGGCATGGTCTTCATTACCAAAGTATAAAAACGGAATCTTTGCAGCATGAAATGGTCCATGATCTGAAGACATGGTCCAATCTTGTTTTCCGTCTGTACCGTCGTGCCCTTGTAACAATTTTGATGTGGTTAAATTTTCAAAATTATCTACAATAGCCTTTAGTGCTTTATTGTAACGTGCACCAACTGCATAAAGCTCATTTTTTGCACTACGACTAATCATATCCATATTAAGATTAATTAGTATTTTACGCGTATCAAAGTTGGCTACAAAATGTTTTGCACCTCTCAAACCTAATTCTTCAGCATCAAAAGCAGCGAGAATTACAGAATGTTTTGGTGGGTTATTGGTTAAATATTCAGCAAAACTAAAAAGGGCTGAAATACCCGAAGCATCATCATCGGCTCCATTAAATATTTTATCACCTGAGACACCAAGGTGGTCGTGATGTGCACTAATAACTATGTACTTATCAGGATGTTCGGTTCCTTTAATTTCAACTAATATATTATTCGCATTAAAAGCACCAATACGTGTGTCAAAAGAAAAAGGATGTTCGTAGTTACCTTGATAGCCTCGTACATTTAAACTTTTAAATTGTTCAATTATATAGGCTCTTGCCAAGTTATTTCCTTTTTGGCCCGTTCTACGTCCTTCAAATTTATCTGAACTAAGTATTTTTAAACGGTTTAAAAGTTGATCTTCATTAAACTTTAGGTCTTTATCTTGTGCATAACTAAAAGAAATAACAAATAAAAGACATATTAGCGAGGTAATTATATTTTTCATGTTAGGGATTTGAAATCAAATTAAAGAAAAAAAATCCTAAGTCACGACTTAGGATTTGATTAAATATATGTTATCTTTTTTTTAACCTTTTAAGCTGGCAGATAAATACTCACGATTCATACGAGCAATGTTCTCTAAAGAGATACCTTTTGGGCATTCTACCTCACAAGCACCAGTGTTAGTACAATTACCAAAACCTTCTTCATCCATTTGTTTTACCATGTTAAGCACGCGGTCTGTTGCTTCTACTTGACCTTGTGGTAATAGAGCAAACTGAGATACTTTAGCACCAACAAATAACATAGCTGATGAGTTTTTACAACTAGCTACGCAGGCACCACAACCAATACAGGTTGCTGCCATAAAGGCGTCATCTGCATTTGCTTTTTCAATAGGAATTGTATTAGCATCAATAGTATTACCAGAGGTATTTACAGAAATAAAACCACCTGCATGTTGTATACGATCGAAAGCAGACCTGTCTACTACTAAATCTTTAATTACTGGAAATGCCTTTGCTCTCCAGGGTTCTATTACAATAGTCTCACCATCTTTAAATGTACGCATGTGTAATTGACACGTCGTAATTAAACGATCTGGACCATGTGCTTCACCGTTAATATATAATGAACATGAACCACAAATTCCTTCACGGCAGTCATGATCAAAAGAAACAGGAGATTCCCCTTTTTCTATGAGCTCGTTATTTAAAACGTCTAACATTTCAAGAAAAGACATATCAGGAGATACATTACTGATTGGGTAATCAACCATCTTTCCTTTATCGTTAGCGTTTTTTTGACGCCATATTTTTAACTTTAAATCCATAGCTCTTCTTTATTTGTAACTTCTTTCTTTCACTTTAATATTCTCGTACTCTAACTCTTCTTTATGAAGTACTGCATCTTTAGGCTCACCTTTATACTCCCAAGCAGACACATATTGAAATTCTTTTTTACGTACTGCTTCACCTTCTGGCGTTTGGTACTCTTCTCTAAAGTGACCACCTGCAGACTCTTCGCGTTGTAAAGCATCTTTTGCAAACAATTCTCCTAACTCAAGGAAATCTGCCACACGACCAGCTTTTGCTAGCTCTTCATTAAACTCTTCGTTAGTTCCTGGCACACGTACATCTCTCCAGAATTCTGCTCTTAATTCAGAAATTTCAATAATTGCAGATTTTAAATCTTCTGCGTTTCTTGCCATTCCACACTTATCCCACATAATCTTACCTAGACGTCTATGGAAATAATCTACTGAATGTGTTCCGTTATTATTAATTAAGTGCTCAATATTTTTTCTTACTTCAGCTTCAGCATCTTCAAATTCTTTTGAATCTGTAGAAATTGCACCTGTACGAATATCATCAGCTAAATAATCACCAATGGTATAAGGCAATACAAAATAACCATCTGCTAAACCTTGCATTAATGCTGAGGCACCAAGTCTATTAGCACCATGATCAGAAAAATTAGCCTCACCAATAGCATATAATCCTGGCACATTGGTCATTAAATTGTAATCTACCCAAAGCCCTCCCATGGTGTAGTGCACCGCAGGATAAATCATCATTGGAGTTTCGTATGGATTTTCATCAACGATTTTCTCGTACATCTGAAATAAATTACCGTACTTATTTTTAACAATTTCTTGTCCTAATTTCTTAACTAACACATCGTCATTTTCATCTAAACCTTTAACGTGTGCTTGCTCTTTACCGTAACGCATAAAAGCAGAAGCAAAGTCTAAATAAACAGCTTCACCAGTTGCATTAACTCCAAAACCAGCATCACTACGCTCTTTTGCTGCACGAGAGGCCACATCTCGAGGTACTAAGTTACCAAATGCAGGATAACGACGCTCTAAGTAATAATCGCGATCTTCTTCTGCAAGTTGTGTAGGTTTTAATGTTTTATTACGAATAGCCTCAACATCTTTTAAATGTTTTGGCACCCAAATACGTCCATCATTTCTTAACGACTCGGACATCAACGTTAATTTAGACTGATGGTCTCCAGAAACAGGAATACATGTCGGGTGAATTTGTGTATAACATGGGTTTGCAAAGTGTGCGCCACGTTTGTGTGCTTTCCATGCTGCAGTTACATTACTTCCCATAGCATTAGTAGATAAGAAGAATACGTTACCGTAACCTCCAGTTCCTAAAACTACAGCATGAGCAGAATGTCTTTCTATCTCGCCAGTAATTAAATTACGAGTTATAATACCTCGTGCTTTTCCATCAACTTTTACAACGTCTAACATTTCGTGACGGTTGTACATTTTAATTTTACCACGTCCAATTTGACGGTTCATGGCAGAATAAGCTCCTAATAATAATTGTTGACCTGTTTGGCCAGCTGCATAAAACGTTCTTGATACTAAAACACCACCAAACGAACGGTTATCTAACAACCCTCCATACTCGCGAGCAAAAGGAACACCTTGAGCCACACATTGGTCAATAATATTAGTTGAAACCTCAGCTAAACGATATACGTTAGCTTCGCGCGAGCGGTAATCTCCACCTTTTACAGTGTCATAAAACAATCTATAAGTAGAATCGCCATCACCTTGGTAATTTTTTGCCGCATTTATTCCACCTTGTGCTGCAATTGAGTGCGCACGTCTTGGTGAATCTTGAAAACAAAATGCTTTTACATTATAACCAAGCTCTGCTAAAGTAGCAGCGGCAGACCCGCCAGCTAATCCTGTACCAACGACTATAACATCAATGTTACGTTTATTTGCAGGGTTTACTAAATCGATTTGATTTTTATAATTTGTCCATTTGTCTGCAATTGGACCTTGAGGTATTTTAGAATCTAATGCCATAAAACGCTCTGTATATTAATGATTAAAGAAATGGTAAAATGCAATAAAAATGAATCCTAAAGGAATACCAATTGCATATACTTTACTAAATCCTATTAATCCTTTTGTGTATTTATTATTTGCACCGATAGACTGAAATGCTGAATTAAAACCATGTAATAAGTGTAGTGCTAAAAACACAAATGATATTACATAAAGTGCAACACGCCAACCGTCTACAAACTTGTGTTGTAAGTGTTCTAAGTACCTGTAACCACTATCTGCATTGTTTGGGTCTATTAACCCAGACATATCGCCATCAATAAATTTAATATTTATTTCTGGCACCCAAAAATCATAAAAATGAAGTCCCATAAATCCTAAAATAGCTAATCCGCTCCAAATCATGTTACGACTCATCCAAGATGAATTTGCAGCACCATTATTTTTAGCATAACTAATTATTCTTGCTTTGTTGTTTTTAATTTCTAAAACAAAACCCATTACAAAGTGAAAAATTACACCTAAAATTAAAACAGGTTGCAATAGATATTGGATCACCCAAAAAGTTCCCATAAAGTGAGACACATCGTTAAATGTATCTGGTGCTAATACTGAAAGTATGTTAATTGAAAAATGTTGAAGTAAAAACACCATTAGAAAGAGTGCCGAAAGTGCCATGGCAAACTTTCTTCCAATCGACGAATTTAGAATTCCGCTCATTGTAGATATAATCTTTATTGTTAGTCTAACAAAGATACATTGCAATTGGCGTTTTCCCAACTGTGGTGTACCATAATTACTTATTTAGAATGAGTTTAATCTAAAAATCGAATCTAGGATTTACAATTGTATTGTAAATAGACCCAAAAGAATAGCTAAAGCCCACATTTACAAAATAATTAAAACCAGATTGCAATTGCTGTTGTTGTAACAACAGTTCTTCGAGAGATAAATCTCCACCAGGAAGGTTAATTTGATTTCTAGTAATTGAGTAACTGCCACTTACATTAAAATTAAAACCTTTAAACAAGCGTATTCGTGTACCCAAAAAGAAATTTACAGCATACAAATTAGTATCGTTTAAAAACTGATTATAAGAAACCTCAGCGTTAAAATTTCCCCATTCCTGGTTAATTCTACCACCAATTAAAAATCCGTGTTCCCACAAATACTCTTTATCTTTATTAAAAACAGTACGCTCTATATAATCGTTAAACCTAACCCCATTTCTGTAAGAAATAGTTAGTTGCTTTTTAGCAGAATCTACATAATCAAAAAAGCTATACTCTAAAGCTGGCCTAAACGTCCATACAAAATCTGTGTTATTAAATGTAGACGTACTAACGCTTCCGAAAAAGCCGTAAGACCAATGATCGCTGATACTAATAATATCATTTACATTTAAAGACTTTCTATCATTTATACCAACAATTTCTTCACCTTCAAACTCAAAAACATTTCTACTTTCGCTAAAACGTGCGCGCAGAGAAAATTTGTTTTTTTCAGTAACTCTACGGGCTGATACATTTATGTTTACATTACTAAATCGGCTTTGCTCTTGGCCGTCAAAAAAACCACCAGCACCAAGCTGAAACAACCAATAATCCCAAGGATCATCTTCTTCGACATCTTCTTTTTCATCGTCTGGTATTGGCACACTAACCGTAACATCTTCGGTTGTACCTTTTGCTATCCAAAACCTAACGAGGCCTAACTTTAAATACTCTAATGTACGTTTCCTAACCTCATCTCTAGTCATATTAGCGTCTGTAGAAAACGTAAGCTTATAATTAATAGCTTCAAATTCGTTTTTGCCAATAAAATCTATCTCATAACTCCTTCCACCACTACCATTTCTTTGTGTTACAAAAAACACATGAACATCACCTAAAAACTGATCTCTAACAAATTGAACATTTCCTAAATTTTGCCTGAGATATTCATTATCGCAAACATTACAATCTAAAAAAATACTGAGCTGATCTGTAATGTTTTTTTGAGCGTTAAGCGCTAATGAGACTACAAAAAACAAAAACAAAGGGATAGACTTTAACATATACTAATTGGTTGATTGATTGATGATTTTTTTATTAATAGCTAAGTACCTAAAACGCAATAAAAGTGTTTAGCGTATAAATTTAACTCAACTAATAATGGCGCCAAATTAGTGTAAGCACAAGTAACGTTTACCAAAAAAATGTAAAAGAAGTGTCAATTATTCAATTTTTAAAATTGTTTTAGACTTATCAATTTGTATCGTATATTTTCCTTTTGGTAAATAGTTCTTTTTATTTCCGGTCTCTTTAAACTCTAAATTACTATCCTCTTTCATTAGTGCTTTTTTTCCTTTTTCGGTAAGTTCTAAATTAGAGTTAACATAGTTAAAGCCTTTATCAGCATTAATAGATATAGTACTTAATTCTGCACCTTTTTCAGATAGAATTTTAATAGTTTTTTGGCCAGAAGAATTACTAAAAAATGAAATTATAATCTCTGGCTCAAAAGCATCAGACCATTGGCTAAAAGCACTTCCCCAACGGCTAGAGTGTCTTACAGAATTAATATCAAAAAATGTGACCGGAGTAGACACCATATCAGTATTCATTTTTTGTAAAGTTGAAATATCAGCTTTATAAATACTTCGTCCATGCGTACCTAACAATAAGTCTTTAGCTTCTGGCTGAATTACAATATCGTGTACAGCTACATTTGGTACTCCGTTTGAAAACACCTCCCAAGATTCACCATTATTAAATGAAACATAAGCCCCGTTATCTGTACCTAAGTATACTATTTTTTCTGAAGCTGTATCTTCTTTAATAACGTTAACTGGAGATGCTGGTATACCACTACTGATAGCTTTCCAAGTCTGCCCGTAATTATCGCTCATATAAACGTAAACTCTAAAATCGTCCCATCGATACCCATTTAACGTCACATAAACGCGTTCTTTTTTGTGTTGCGACGCTATAACACGACTCACCCATAAATCTTTTGGTAAATTTCCTGTAATATTCGTCCAACTACTCCCAGCATTCTTAGTAACACTTACCACACCGTCATCGCTTCCTGTGTATATTAAACCAAATTGAAAAGGACTCTCACTAACAGAAGCTAAAGTACCATAGGCCACATTTCCTGGTCTGCCACCATTAGTTAAATCACCACTAATCGCTTCCCAGTCGTTACCTTGGTTCATAGAACGCATCAATTTATTACCACCTAGATATAAAATATCCTGATTGTGTGGCGATAATAGTATTGGGGTTTGCCAATTAAAACGATACGGATTTTCCCCTAACGTATGCTTTGGTTGAATATATTTCTGTTCTCCAGTGTTGGTGTTTAGTCTAAAATAGTTTCCAAATTGATAGCCTGTATATACAATATTTGAGTTGCGATTATCTATTTGAATTTGCATACCATCACCACCCATTATCGATTTCCATGGGTATTGGCCACGCTGGTGCCAACTTTTATTTTCGCGCGCAGTATGAGTCCCTTTCCAAACTCCATTATCTTGTAAGCCACCATATACATTATATGGTTTTTCGTTATCTACATTTATAGCATAAAACTGACCTACTGATGGTGAGTTATTTTTAATCCAGTTTTCACCATCATCATAAGTAATATTTACACCACCATCATTTCCGTTTATTAAATGATTTGGATTTTTAGGATTTATCCAAAGGGCATGGTGATCTGCGTGTACATTTTCTGCACTTATAGATGTCCATGTTTTTCCGCTGTCTTTAGACTTTACTATTGGCACACCATAAATATAAATAGCATTGGCATCTGCTGGTGACACATGTATATGCCCAAAATAATACCCATAACTGTAATAAATACCATCTAAATAACCCTCATGTGTTTTAGTCCATGTTTTACCACCATCTATACTTTTATACACTTCTGTACCAACCACAGGAGTGTCAAACAACATAGAGTTAGCATCTTCTAAATACTTGGCTAAATCTATCGGTTTTACATTACCAGACCGTACCATTTGTTTAACGTTTTCTGCTCTGTATTTTTCTTGAAAACCGTTATTTTTTAGAAAGCCATTTAATTTTTTATCATCAAGTGCTAAAAATTGTGAATTAGACATGGTCTTAAAATCATCTTTTACTAAATCTTGATTAGACTTACTTTTTTCAGAATCTTTTCTTCTAAACTGACTATCGTGCACAGCGTAAACAATATCATCGTTAAATACTGCAATACCTATACGTCCAACACCTTCGCCTGTTGGAAAACCGCTATTTTTAACTGATACCTTAGTCCATGTATCACCAGCATCTGTACTTTTATAAATACCAGAGTTGGTACCATTTCCTGTAAAATTCCAAGCTTTACGATCTTTAGTCCAAGATGTCGCAAACATGACATTATAATTATTCGGGCTGTGTTGTAAATCTATAATACCACTCATATTATCAACAAACAATGTCTGTTGCCAAGTTTTACCTCCATCTGTAGTTTTGTAAATACCACGTTCATCATTAGAGGAATACAAGTGCCCTGTTGCACCAACTACCACCACATCTGGATTATCTGGGTGAATTAATATTGGGGCAAAATGATGCGCATCCATTAGTCCTAAATTGGTCCACGACTTACCATTATCTGTAGATTTTAAAATACCAATACCAGCGTAAGACGATCGTGATGCGTTATTTTCACCTGTACCAACATAGATTGTTTGCGTTGGCCAGTGTACTGCAATATCTCCAACATTTTGAGTACTTGAAGTGTCTAAAATTGGTGTAAATGTTGTCCCATTATTTGTGGTATGCCAAACACCACCTGAAGCATAACCGACATAAAACTCTGAAGGTCTATCGGGATTAACATCTAAATCTACCACACGGCCACTCATTATCGTTGGCCCTATATTCTGAAACGGTACATTTTTAACCAAAGACGATTGCGCCATAGCTTGCTTTTGCTCTAAGGCTTTTTTAATAGTCTCTGCTGATGTAGCCGGCTGTTGTGCAACTGCTAAAAATGAACTTACTGCAAATAAGAGTGATAAAAATTTAGAATATAACATGTTTGGTTGGTTTTAAGAATACGAAAATTAACTATTCTCAAGGCGACTTCAAAATTTGGCAACAAAGTTTAACAGATTGTACCGCTTCCTTTTTGCTTGCGGTTTTAGATTGTTTATTTTTGGATAATCAATAATAAACGATCAGTCGCCAGCCTAAACCTAATCGAAAGCGATCAAAGTCTCAAACACAAAATACTTAGGCAGGCTTAATCTGCATACACGATAAAAATAAATTGAACATGAAATACGATGTAATAGACCGCAATCTTTTTATAAAAAACCGCAAAAACTTTATGGCACAAATGCAGCCAAATAGTTTAGCCGTGTTTAACTCTAACGATATTTATCCTGTAAGTGCTGATAGCACTTTACCATTTGCACAACATAGAGATATATTTTATTTAAGTGGTGTAGATCAAGAAGAAAGTATTTTAGTACTTTTTCCTGATTGCCCTAAAGCAAAACATCGTGAAATTTTATTCTTAAAAGAAACAAACGCACATATTGCCGTTTGGGAAGGTGAAAAATTAACTAAAGAAAAAGCGTTTGAAACTGCTGGTATCAAGACCGTGTATTGGTTGCAAGACATGGAAAAAGTGATGTTTGAATTAATGACACAATCCGATACCGTATACATTAATACGAATGAGCACTATAGAGCTAATGTAGAAACCGAAACCCGAGAAGATCGCTTTACAAAATGGTTACGCCATAAATATCCGGCACACAGTGTTGCTAAAAGTAATCCTATTTTACAACGCTTACGTTCTGTAAAAGACCCTATTGAAATCGCCTTGATGCAACAGGCTTGCGATATTACCGAAAAAGCATTTAGACGTATTCTTAAATTTACAAAACCGGGAGTTTGGGAATATAATTTAGAGGCTGAGTTTTTGCATGAGTTTTTAAATAACCGTTCTAAAGGTTTTGCTTATACACCAATTATTGGCTCAGGTAATAATGCCAATGTCTTACACTATATAGAGAACAATCAACAATGCAAAGCTGGGGATTTAATATTGATTGATGCTGGTGCAGAATACGCTAATTATTCTAGTGACATGACGCGTACCATTCCGGTTTCAGGAAAATTTAATGACAGGCAAAAAGCGGTATACAACGCTGTGAATCGCGTTAAAAATGATGCTACAAAAATGTTAGTACCTGGCACACTTTGGGAACAGTACCATATTGAAGTTGGCAAACTTATGACCTCAGAACTATTAGGTTTAGGACTTCTAGATAAAGCCGATGTACAAAATGAAAATAAAGATTGGCCAGCGTATAAAAAGTACTTTATGCATGGCACGTCGCACCACATTGGTTTAGACACGCACGATTATGGTTTATTACACGAACCTATGCAAGCTAACCAAGTTTTTACGGTAGAGCCTGGTATTTATATTCCAGACGAAGGTTTTGGTATTCGTTTAGAAGATGATGTTGTAATACAAGACACAGGAGAGCCATTTAATTTAATGCGCAATATTCCTATTGCCATTGAAGAGATTGAGGAAATTATGAATTCTTAATTCAAAATATAAACAAAAAAGGTGCTTTGTCAGCACCTTTTTTTATGCAAGTATTGCAGTATCATCAAAAACATAACGCTGTAATTTCTGCAGCGTTTCTAACTTATCACTAGTATTAACTAATAATGAAATGTTATTATTACTACCACCATAAGCGATCATTCTTACGTTAACATCTTGTAAAACTTGAAACAACTGAGGTGTATCTGGATGGTAAATAATGTGATTACCAACCAAGCAGACAATACTCATGTAATTATCAATTTCTACTGTCGCAAATTGCTCAAGCTCTTCTGTTATAGCCGTTAAATGTAAAGTATTATCTACAGTTAGCGATACAGCAATTTCAGAAGTCGTTATCATATCAATAGCTGTTTCGTAACGTTCAAAAATCTCAAAGACACGCTTTAAAAACCCGTGCGCTAGCAACATACGTACTGACTTAATTTTTATGGCTGTAATCCCATCTTTTGCAGCAATAGCTTTAATCCCTTCGCCATAAGTTTTGTTAGTGATTAACGTACCGTGGGCATCTGGCGCCATAGTATTTTTTAATCGTAATGGAATATCTACACTGCGTACAGGCATCACAGTTTGCGGGTGTAAAATTTTTGCACCAAAATAAGCTAACTCAGCAGCTTCGTCATAAGACAAATTAGATAATGCTCTGGTATCATTAACATAACGCGGATCGTTGTTATGAAAGCCATCAATATCTGTCCAGATTTGCACTTCATCCGCACCAATTGCTGCACCAATTATTGTTGCCGTATAATCACTTCCACCGCGTTGTAAATTGGTTATATCACCTTCAGCATCAAGACAGATAAAACCTTGTGTAACATAAATATCGGTAGCTGCAGTTTCATTCATTAAACGTTCTAAATTTTGTTTAATGTAAAAATTATCTGGCTCATTTGTTCTGTCTATTCGCATAAAGTCTAAAGCAGATAACAACGCTACATTTAAGCCTTCTTGCTGCAATAATGCACTAAACATAAATGTAGATAGCAATTCACCTTTAGACAAAATCGTATTATGCAACAACACAGAATAAGGCTGATTTACACTTTCAACTAATTCAGAAAAGACCGAATTAATATATGTGTTTACCTCTAGTCGTAATGCTTTAACCTGAATTAAATCTTTAACTATTGTATTATAATTTAGATGTAGTTGTTGAATTTGTGCCGTGGCGCTGGACAGTTGTTTCGCTTTTAATAACTCCGAAATCTCAACAAGATTGTTAGTAGTACCTGACATTGCAGAAAGTACCACAATTTTTTTACCAGGTGTATTTATAATTTCTTTTACATGATTCATGTTAACTACAGAACCCACAGATGTACCCCCAAATTTATATACCAACATAGCGCATTATTTTTAGGGCACAAAAATAAATGGAGCTACTAGAACCACCTTAAAAATGGTAAAAATAGTACGATTTATTACAAAATGTTAATTATATAACACTCCATATCCCTAAATAGCATAAACAAATAAACGCTCTACCGCTAACTTTGCCTCTAAATGATCTGCATGCCACGAAAAAGTAGTTTTTGCATCTTTTTCCCAAATACATTTAAAATCAGGCGGAGCGCTATATTCACTAATAAAAATTTGATGCCCTTTTTGAGCTTGTTGTCTACACCATTCCCAAAACGTATGGTGATTAAACCCATCTCTATAGGCCGTTGTTTTTGCGTAAGGCGGATCACAATAAATAATACTCTCATCTGGAATATCTAAATCTAAATACGATTGAGAAGACAAAATAATCCCTTCTAATTTTGGAACTTGCTTTGTAATGTTTCTATAATGCTCACCCCAATAATCGCGCTTACCTTCTTTATCGCGTCGGTAACCAGCAAACCACTTACCACCAAAAGAATTAAACCCCACATATGCCACAAGATGTTTTGGATACTCGGATTGGTTGTATTTAATGTGTTTGTATTTCGCTTCACTAATGGTTTGTGGAGGATCCCAATTTTCATAAATTAAAGCATGCCACATGGCCATAAGTTCTTGGTGCTGATCATTAGCCATTCTTATACCATTAACCTTGTCAATCATATTCATACCACCAGCAAAAGGTTCTACATAAGCCTGATTTGGCAGTCTATCTTTAGTAATAATTGGTAATAAATCTTTGGCAAACCGTGCCTTGCTCCCCATATACTTCATACTTAATTGCTCTTTTTAAGTTGAAAAATTGAAGCGATTACAACTACTAAAAAAGCAGGTAGAACCCAACCTAAACTTTGCCCTGAAAACGGAATAAATTCAGTTAGTATTGTTAAACCTTCTGACGGACTAATAAACCCGATAACATCTGGAATACTAAAAACAAAAGTCGTTATAACAACGGCTCTAAAAATTAGTGGTGTCGCCAATTTATCTGGTAAAACATTTAATAAAATAAGTACAATTGTAATGGGATAAATAAATAGCAATACTGGAATTGCCACCACAACAATAGCATTAAAATCTAACTGACCCACAAGAACACCAAGACCACTCGCCAAAACCGCTGTAACCACATAAGCCAATTGCGATTTATTAAATAGGCCTCTAAAATAATCTGCAGCACCAGCGATGATACCAATAGCTGTAGTAAAACAGGCTAAAGAAATTAAGATACTTAACACCGTATTTCCAAATTCACCTAATGATGCAATACTAATACCACGCAATAAATTAGCACGCTGCATATCGCTACTTAGTGCTGTGTTAATATCAATCTCAGAACTGTAATACGCACCAACAGCCATTAAGCCAGCATAAATAATAAATAGCCCAGTGCCTGCTATAAACCCAGACTGTCTTATGAGTTTGCGTTTAGAAGCGAACGCGCTAACCTTCATATTGTTAAAATTTAAGGACACAATAATTACGGCACCTACAACGACAGCACCAATTGCATCAAAGGTTTGGTAACCTTCTAAAATCCCTGTAAGAATAGGTGTTTCAACTTGCAAATGCCCTGTAGTAAATGTTGACGATGATAAGCCAACACCAATAACGGCTAAAAGTATAATAACAATAAAAGGTGTTAAAAACTTACCCAGAAGATTTAAAATTTTTGACCGATTTAAAACAAAAACTAAAACCAATGAAAAATAGATGGTACTGGTTAACAAAGGGCTCGTGCCAAAAACAGGAAAAATAGCAATCTCGTGCGTAGCAGCAGCGGTTCTTGGGGACGGAATTGCAACTGCTATGCTATAGATAAGTATACAATAGACTAGACTAAAAATTGGTGATACTTTTTTACCAAAATCATACAAGGTCCCTTGCAACTTGGCATGTGCCAAAATACCAAAAATTGGAATCACTACAGCAGTAATCATAAAACCAACAGTGACCCAAAGCCAATCTGCGCCAGAATTATAGCCTAGTAAAGGTGGTAATAAAAGATTACCGGCCCCAAAAAACAGAGAAAACAGTGCAAAACTTGTAATTAATAATTCCTTACGTTTTATATCCACTAGTTAGTTTTCTTTAATTCTAAATCATGAAAATCAAAACTAAAATCTGTTATTGGAGCAATATATTTCATACGCGCCGAAACAGCTTCTTCGTTTTCATTAAATGTGAATTGTACGAAGACATCTGCATCAAAACTTCTATTGTTCCATTTGCCGACAAAAGTTGTTGCATTATACGGTAACAACTCACCAAAAAGTGCTGGAGAACGTTTACATGTTATACTGTAAGACTTTCCATCATGGGAAATGGTAATAGCACCAAACCAATCGTCCGTGTACGTCCCGACAATATGTTCTGGTTTGGGAAGCGATGCATTCCCTTTCATTTTAGCAGTCTTCGTATAAACAGCTGATTTTATACTGTCGTTATACTTTAAATAATCTGCATTTCGCTTGCCATAGTTTTCTAACCAATTTCTATCTTCATACCCTAAATACACATCTTTAATCGTATTGGTAATGGTATTAAATGCATTACCATTCATCTGGTTGGTTAACACTACAATGGCCAAATCTAAATCTGGAATCATCGTAAACTGCGTCACTGTTCCTAACAAACCACCTGTATGGTAAACTTGTTTATAGCCCCCTTTAACATCAGTGACAAACCAGCCCAAACCGTAGCCTTTAAAGTTAGAATTGTACCAATCTCCGGCGCGTACCTTTAATGGTGTTTGCAATTGCCAAAGTTCGTGAAATTCATCTTTGCCCAGTAAACGCTCGCCCTTTTCTGTAACCGCATCATTCATTAAGAACTTAGCCCAAGTCATCATATCATGCACGTTACTGACAATACCTCCTGCCGCATTTGCAGTTTCACTCCAGTCATGCGGAATTTGAATTACTTTACCTTCTGCTCTCGTATGTGCCTCAATGATATTCGATTTATCAGTCACCCTATTATAAGATGCTTTAGAATTTACCATCCCAACCGGTTTCATAATCTTGGTTTCAATAAAATCTTCCCAAGATAAGCCGCTTACGCGTTTCAACACTTCACCTGCGATAATAAACATATTGTTATTGTAGGCGAATTTACTTCTAAATGAGGTTTCAGGTTCTAAATATTTAACATTATTAATCACATCATCAACATCAAAATCATTGCCTTCAGGAAAAAACATTAAATCGCCTGCTCCTAAGCCCATACCACTTCTGTGCGTTACTAGATCTCTCACTGTAAAATGTGCTGTTACCCATGGATCTTGTAATTGAAACTCTGGAATATATTGACGCACTGGATCATCCCAATTCAATTTACCAGCATCTACCATCATGGCTAATGCAAAACAGGTAAAACCTTTGCTATTAGAAGCAACACCCACCAGTGTCTCGTCAGTCATTTCTTTTTGAGACTTAAGTGATCGCACACCATGCCCCTTTGCATACACCACTTTACCATCCTTAAAAACGCCCACAGAAATACCCGGAACATCAAAAGTTACCAAGGTTTCTTCTATTAATTTATCAAGATTTTTTTCTTCAATTTGTGCCGTCAGAGTAAGAGCACTACATGCCAATAAAAAAAATAAAATACGCTTTATATACATTTGAAATATAATTTATGTTGAACAGATTCAAATATACTAAAATGTTAGTGATGAATTTACAGTCAGTATGCTTTCAAAATTTATCTTTGTCACTATGAGTTTAGACTACAAAAACATAAAAATAAATTATACCGTTTCAGGACAAGGTGATGCTGTTTTACTTTTACACGGATTCTTAGAATCTATAGACATGTGGGCAGATTTTAACTCTGAATTCTCAAAAAATAACACACTGATTTGTATAGATTTATTGGGGCATGGAAAAACAGATTGTTTAGGTTATGTGCATACAATGGAAACGATGGCCGATGCTGTTTTAGCTGTTTTAGACTATTTGAGTATTAAAGAAGTAAAATGTATAGGACACTCTATGGGTGGTTATGTAGCCTTGGCATTAGCAGAAAAACAACCTCAACTTTTTACAGGTTTATGCCTAATGAACTCAACTTATGAAGCAGATGATAACGAGCGAAACAAATTAAGGCTACGTGCCAATAAAATGGCTAAAACTCATTTTGAAAGTTTAGTACAAATGTCCTTTACGAATCTCTTTGCTAAAGCAAGTAGATTAAAGTTTGAAAACGAATTTAATAAAGCTTTAAAATTAGCACTCAAAACACCGCTTCAAGGTTATATAGCTGGCCAAGAAGGTATGCGATTAAGACCTAATCGATTTAATGTTTTTAATACCATTAGCGGAAAAAAATTAATTATTATAGGCAAAAAAGATAGTGTCATTGATGGGCAAAAACTTATTAAAGCTATTAAGCATACCGACATTACATACGCAGAGTTATCTGAAGGACATATGAGTCATATCGAGAACAAATCAGATTTAACTTACAAATTATTACGTTTTATCGAAAAATAACTCTTTTAAGCGTTTTAATTAGTGTTTTATTCTAAATTTATAATCCCATTAAATAACTGAATAAAACAAACCACATGCCCCACTATAAATTATATTGCGACGTTTTTGGCCATAATTATGAAATCACAAAAAAAGTCACAAACCATGTTAAAGAATATACTTGTAAATGCTGTAAGAAACAATTAACAACAAACAGTAATGGCAAATTAACTGAGCTTACACCTAAGTATCAAGAAATAAATGCGGCTCTAGCACGTATATACAACAACCGTATGATGCGTTTAAAGCAGAAAAGTCTCAGTTCATCGATTTATTAAGCTACTACCCACTTGTTTTATTATCTTTAAGGACCCTTATCTAGCTTTAACCACATTAACACAATCAAGTTAGATGAAAAATGTCTATTGCTCTTTATTTGGCCACGACTACAAAGTCTCCAAAAATATAACATACCACGTTAAAGAATATAAATGCAAACAATGTGCATCTGAGATGACTATAGACGGCAACGGAGATTTCATTCCACTAACACCTAAACACAGAGAAATTAATTCAGTTTTAAACCGCGTACACAACAAACGCTTAGAGCGCAGTCAACGCCTTATTATGTCTAATCTTTAAGGGCATTCCATCCTTTTGCAATAATCGGAATTTTCTCATCTGAACGTGTTACCAAATGCATACCTCTATCTTCATCTGTCATATAACCAATAACCGTTAAATTAGGATTTCCTTTAATTTTAGGAAAATCGTCTTGAGATACAGTCATTAACAACTCATAATCTTCACCACCATTTAAAGCAATAGTTGTACTATCGATATTAAACTCCTCACATGTAGAAATGACCTGAGGGTCTAAAGGGATTTTATTTTCAAAAATATCTACCCCAACTTTACTTTGTTTGCACAAATGAATAACTTCAGAAGAAAGACCATCACTAATATCTATCATACTTGTGGGCTTAACGTCTATCTGTTTTAATAGCTCAACAATATCTTTGCGAGCTTCAGGCTTAAGCTGACGTTCAATAATATAAGTATACATTGATAAGTCGGGTTGGCTGTTAGGATTTACTTTAAACACTTCTTTTTCGCGTTCTAAAACTTGTAACCCCATGTAAGCACCACCAATATCACCAGTTACAACGAGTAAATCATTTGGTTTAGCACCAGACCTCAGTACAGCCTCACCTTCATTTACTTCTCCAATTGCTGTTACTGAAATTACTAAACCAGATGTTGATGATGTTGTATCTCCACCAATAACATCTATATTGTATAATTGTGCTGCAGTGGCGATACCCGCATACAACTCCTCTAACGCTTCTAGCGGAAAACGATTAGAGACCGCAATAGAAATGGTAACTTGAGTCGCTTTAGCATTCATAGCATAAATATCAGACAAGTTAACAACCACAGCTTTATAACCTAAATGCTTTAAAGGCACATAGCTTAAATCAAAATGAACTCCTTCGATAAGTAAATCTGTTGAGACTACAATCTGCTTTTTACCAAAATCGAGTACAGCTGCATCATCACCAATACCTTTAATTGTTGACTTTTGGGTTACTTTAAAATTTTCAGTAAGGTGTTCTATTAATTTAAATTCACCTAATTCACTTAACGGAGTACGTTGCGGATTCTTATCTTCTATCATACTGCAAAAATATTATGCTTTTATTAAATATTAATACTTTAAGTACGTTATTTAAATCAATTCGCTTTTTGATATCTAAAAATTTAACGTAAATTGCTGTAAAAAAGTTATGAAATTAAGCCCCTTCAAGACATTAGTTATAGCTTCTATTTATTGTATTGTTATAGTTTTTGGTTGCTCTGATGATGATATTAATGCCACCTCACCAACGGTATTGGTTCCTAATTTTCCTTGTGAGAACGGCATGGCAGGTCCTTTTCCTTGTAATGGTATAGATGTTTTATCGATTATAAGTAATGAAACACTGGGAGGAAACCCAAATGTATCTGGCAGTGATGCTTGGGGCTGGACAGACACAACAACCAACAATGAATACGCCATTGTAGCTCTATCTAACAGTACTGCTTTTGTTGATATCACAGACCCTGTAAATCCGATATTTTTAGGTAGACTAAACACCAATGCCGGCACAAATGTATGGAGAGACGTAAAAGTGTACAATAACTATGCGTTTATTGTTGCAGATGGCGCTGGCGATCATGGTATGCAAGTTTTTGACCTCACCAAACTAAGAAATATTGAAGCTACTGAAGCGCCAGAGCCATTTGAAGCAGACGCCATTTACACTGGAGTTGGTAGCTGCCATAATATTATTATTAACGAAACTGAAGCTGTTGCTTATCTAGTTGGGTGTACTTCAACTAATGGAGGCGGACCAATTTTTATAGATATTTCTAATCCTCTTAATCCCACATTTTTAGGAGAATATGCAGCTGGTGGCTATTCGCATGATGCACAAGTGGTAACATATAGTGGTCCCGACCCAGATTACACTGGCAAAGAAATTTACGTAGGAAGCAATGGCAACACAGACAAGGTAGTCGTCTTAGATGTTACCGACAAAACAAACATAATACCTATAAGTGAATTTACTTACCCTGAAACTGCCTATGCGCATCAAGGCTGGTTTACAGAAGACCAAAGGTATTTTATTCTAGGAGACGAATTAGATGAACAATCCTTTGGTTTTAATACCAAAACTTTAATTTTTGATTTTACAGATTTAGATAACCCCACGCTTTCTTCTACATATTTTGGCCCAACTGAAGCCATAGATCATAATGGTTACGTCTTAGGTAACGAATATTATTTAGCCAATTACAGAGCTGGTATGCGCATATTAAATATAGGTAATATTGCAGACCAAAATAACCCTATGACCGAAACTCATTTTATAGATACATATCCCATAAATGATAGTGCAAATTTTAATGGTGTTTGGAGTATTTACCCCTATTTTAGCAGTGGAAACATAATAATAAGCGATATAGAAGGAGGACTATTTATCGTTAGAAAAAGCAACTAAATGCCTATTTATCGTAACTATTTTTTTCTGTTTATATCGTGTTTGTTATTAACGTGTACTAAAGACGATACAACTACAACACATCCAAATGTAACCGCAGATTTTATAAAAACTTATGGAGGTTCTAAAAATGATAGCGGACAATCGGTTATAAGCACAACAGATAATGGCTATGCCATTTTAGGTTTTACCCAAAGTACGGACCATGATATTATAGATGCCCAAAATGAAAGTTTTAATTATTGGGTATTAAAGTTTAATGCAGACGATACCATGGCATGGAATAAAACGTATGGAGGCTCTGGTGATGATAAAGGCAAAACTATTATACAAACACAAGATGGTGGCTATGCTATTTTAGGTACAAGCATTAGTAGTGATGGGGATGTATCTGGCAACGCTGGCATGCAAGATTATTGGTTAGCTAAACTAGACGCTACAGGTAACATACAATGGCAAAAGTCTTTTGGTTATGAGGGAGCTGACTCAGGTATTTCGGTAATTCAAACTAACGATCTAGGCTATTTAATATCTGGTGTTTTAGACGTCACGGCATCTGGCGGTGAAGGCAATACCTCAAGAACCGAAAACAGACATGCAGGTGGAGATTACTGGGTTCTAAAACTAAACGCAAGCGGAAATATAGAATGGAGCAAATTTTTTGGTGGCAACCTTACAGATACACCAGAAGGTATTATTCAAACTAGCGATAACGGCTATATTATAGCTGGTGGCTCTGATAGTGCAGATACTAATATATCCAATAATATTGGGTCTTATGATTTTTGGGTTATTCGTATTTCAGCGTCCGGCGACTTAATCTGGGAGACATCTTTTGGCGGTGACGAAATTGATGAAGCCCGAGCTATTGTAGACTCTGGTGACGGTAATTTTATTATCGCTGGTGATACAAGAAGTCACAATAACGATGTAAGTAATAATAACGGAGCAGCAGATTTATGGGTTATTAAAATCTCACCCGAAGGGCAGTTAATCTGGGAAAAAACTATTGGAGGTACAAGTTTTGACGTTGCTAGAGCCATAACAAAAACTCAAGATAACAACTTTCTTTTAGCAGGAAGCTCTAGAAGCAGTAACGGAAATGTCTCTGAAAACAAAGGTCAGAATGATGCTTGGGCACTTAAAATTAGTAATGAAGGTCATTTACTTTGGGAAACTACCTTTGGTGGCTCTAATATAGATTTTGGATACGGCATTGCAGAACTAAATGATAATTCTATAATCGTTGTTGGAGACACCAGCAGCGCTGATGGTGACATTACAGAACCTAAAGGATTTACAGATTTACTACTCATAAAATTAAATGAAATATAACTAAAATGAAACAGACGTTTTTACTTTTTTTAATAAGCATCAGCATTCTGTCTTGCACTAACAACGAAGACTTAAGTGCTGCTACATCGGCAAACCCAACCTTTACGTTTTCGCACAATTGGGATAACGAAACCGTAACAAACGACGATTTTAATACCATACAATACACCACACAAAACGGAGATATACTAAGCATTGAACGCTTGCGTTATGTAATTTCAGATATTACATTTACAACAACAGCTGGCGAAAATCTTATGCTCGGAGAATACAACCTAGTAGACCTTACTAATACTAACGGATTAAGTTATACTACAATAAATAGAGTACCAATAGGAACCTACGCCAACGTTTCATTTACATTTGGTTTTGATAACGAGGACAATGCAAAAAACTATTTAGATTTAAATTCTGAATCATTTAACGTACCAGATATGTTAGGTGGAGGCTATCACTACATGCAATTTGACGGTAAATATCTAGACAATAATGCGACCGAACAAGGTTTTAACTACCATGCTATTAGGGCAGTTGACAATCCTGGTGCTAACCCTACTTTTCCTCAAGACACCTATTTTACAGTAAACTTAGGGCAAATAACAATTACAAATAATGTCGAAATTGAAGTTAAGGCCAATCTCGCTGAATGGTTTAGAAATCCTCATGTGTGGGATCTAAATGTTTTAAACCAAACACTAATGCCCAATTCTTCTGCACAAATAATGATGTTTGATAACGGACAAACCGTATTCTCCCTAGGGGACGTAATTCAGTAATTAAAAAATGAAGTTAACGCTAAATTATTCACTTATCTTAATGCTTCTTTTTTTGAACTGTTCAAATGAAGACATGGGTTACGAACCCACACCACTAGCTTTAGACATTCCGCAACTATTTTCAGAAAACATAATTGCACCTGTAATACCTGCTGACAACCTAATGACAGTTGAAGGGGTCGCTCTAGGAAAACGCTTATTTTTTGACACTATTTTATCTTCAGATGGGTCAAAAGCCTGTGTAAGTTGCCACAGTCCGCAAAACGCTTTTACAGATAATAACCAAACAAGCGCAGGTGTGGATGGTATTTTTGGCAACCGTAACTCTATGCCTCTATTTAATTTAGCCTGGAACTATAACGAACGCTTTGCCTGGGATGGTAAAGAATTAAGTCTAGAAAGACAAGCAGAAGAACCTGTTCAAAATCCTATTGAGCTACATAGTAATTGGGATGATGCTATAGCAAGATTACAATCGCACTCAGAATATCCAGAATTATTTAGACGCGCCTTCAATAGCACTATTATTACTAAAGAACATACCACTAAAGCCTTAGCTCAATTTGAGCGCACATTGATTTCAGCAAACTCAAAATTCGACAGATATTCACTTGGACAAACTACATTAACAGCGCAAGAATTAAATGGGCTAGATATTTTCTTAAGAGAAGACAAAGGGGATTGTTTTCATTGCCATGGTAACCCAAATAATCCATTATGGACTAATAATGATTTTCATAATAACGGTTTAGATACCGCTTTTACAGATCTAGGATTAGGCGCTGTAACGGGAGACCCAAATGATAACGGAAAATTTAGAACACCATCTTTAAGAAATTTAGCTTACACAGCACCTTACATGCACGATGGTAGATTTAGCAATTTAGACCAGGTCATTAATCATTACAGCGAAGGACTTCAAAACTCACCAACCATAGATCCATTAATGAAAAAGATAAACGACGGTGGGGTACAATTATCTCAACAAGAAAAAGCAGACTTAAAAGCCTTTTTATTAACACTATCTGACCCATCGTTTGTTAATAATTCAACATTTACAAATTAACAAAACAAAAGATTAACCGACACTTTACGTGCGTTTCATCGAAAAACAATGTAATTCAACCCGATTGCGTATAATTTTGGGTAAATTGAAAATCCCTAAAATCACCGTAACTATGAAACCTACGCAAAATAACAGTTTGCCCTGTGCCGTATTTGGTCACAATTACATAAAATCAAAAACAAACAGTAATCATACATCTGAGCTTACATGTTGTAATTGCAATACTGTTGTAACTACAGATTTAAGAGGGAATTTTGAAGCATCAACTATTTCAAACAAAAGAATTCAATCTACTTTAATAAAACTATTTCGTTTAAATCTCAATTTCTCAAAACTTAATTTTAACTCATAAAATAGGCTATTATTAAAGCTATTTACTAAGTAATTTCCCTATAAATAAAGTCTATCAAACAATTTGCTAATATAATGTTAGCATACATGGTTAAACATTTCTTATACCGTATATTTGTCTTTTATTTAGAACTAATCTATTTAACTATTATGATTAAAGTCTCTGAAAAGGCAAAAAAGAAAGTAATCGAGTTGATGACCGAAGAAGGTTTTAACGCAACTATAGATTTTGTTAGAGTTGGTGTTAAAAGCGGCGGTTGCTCTGGCTTGTCCTACGATTTAAAATTTGATAACAAACAACTCGAAGACGATAAAGTCTTTGAGGATAATGCTATAAAAATAATCGTAGACAAAAAAAGCTTTCTTTACCTTATAGGTACAACCTTAGAATATTCTGGAGGATTAAACGGAGCAGGTTTTGTATTTAATAACCCTAATGCCAACCGTACTTGCGGTTGTGGTGAATCATTTTCACTTTAAAAATAAAACAACAAACATGTCAAAATATACTGAAGACGATTTAAGAGAAGAACTAAAAACCAAAGAATATGAATATGGTTTTTTTACAGATATTGAATCTGAAACTTTTCCTATTGGACTAAACGAAGATATCGTTCGTGCTATTTCTAAGAAAAAAGAAGAGCCAGAATGGATGACGCAATGGAGACTAGACGCATTTAGAGTTTGGGAAGAAATGACTGAGCCAGATTGGGCAAATGTAAATTACAAAAAGCCAGACTTTCAATCTATTGCATATTACTCTGCACCAGTAGCCATAGACCCTAATAAAACATTAGATGACGTAGACCCAGATCTATTAGCGATGTATAAAAAATTAGGCATCTCTGTAGATGAACAAAAAAAAATGAACAATGTTGCGATGGATATTGTTGTAGATTCTGTATCTGTAGCAACAACGTTTAAAAAGACATTATCAGAAAAAGGCATCATCTTTATGAGCATTTCTGAAGCTATAAAAGAACATCCAGAACTGGTTAAAAAATATATTGGTACTATCGTACCTACAACAGACAACTACTATGCGGCTTTAAATTCTGCAGTATTTAGTGATGGATCTTTCTGTTACATACCAAAAGGAGTAAAATGCCCAATGGAATTATCTACATACTTTAGAATTAATCAAGGTGGTACAGGCCAATTTGAGCGTACGCTTCTTATTGCAGACGAAGGTAGTTATGTTAGTTATTTAGAAGGTTGTACGGCGCCAAGCCGTGATGAAAACCAGTTGCATGCCGCCGTAGTAGAACTCATTGCAATGGATGACGCAGAAATTAAATACTCTACAGTACAAAACTGGTATCCTGGTAATGCTGAAGGAAAAGGTGGCGTTTACAACTTTGTAACTAAAAGAGGACTTTGTGAGAAAAACGCAAAAATATCTTGGACACAAGTTGAAACAGGCTCTGCAGTTACATGGAAATATCCATCTTGTATATTAAAAGGTGACAATGCCGTTGGCGAATTTTATTCTATAGCCGTTACCAACAATTACCAGCAAGCAGACACAGGTACCAAAATGATTCATTTAGGTAAAAACACAAAATCAACTATTATCTCTAAAGGTATTTCTGCTGGTAAATCACAGAACTCATATAGAGGTTTAGTGCAAATTGGCTCTAGAGCAACTAATGCACGTAATTTTTCGCAATGCGATAGTTTACTTATGGGTAACGAATGTGGTGCACATACATTCCCATACATTGAAGCAAAAAACAAAACAGCTAAAGTAGAACACGAAGCTACAACTAGTAAAATTGGTGAAGACCAAATATTTTACTGTAACCAACGCGGTATAGATACAGAAAAAGCTATTGCCTTAATAGTTAATGGATTTAGTAAAGATGTACTAAATAAATTACCAATGGAATTTGCCGTTGAAGCACAAAAACTATTGGAGATTAGCTTAGAAGGTTCAGTAGGATAAATAATTTTAAAATGAAAAAACTAAATTTAATTATCATTTTATGTTTGGCTTTAGTGGCTTGCAAAAGTGAAAATAACCAAAGTGATTCCCTTGATGAAAATACATCAAAATCTTACAACCAAAACGATGGTTATATAACCATGCGTGGAGATTTTGTGTATTATGCAGATGCTGCCGTTTTACAAACATCTAATGAAATATACGGTGTTGTAATTGATGATAATTTAATGGCCTTAAACAAACAGACAGAAGCCTTTAAAAAAGAAGCTACAGATATGGTACCCGTAACTGTACGCGTAAGAAAGTTTGAAAAAGAAGACGGTGAAGAAGGTTGGCAATACCGTGTAGAAATTAAAGAAATTATAAAGGTGGAAGCACCAGATCCTAATAAAGAAGACGTTATAAAACTAGCAAATTAGATTATGTTAAAAATAAACAACTTACATGCAAGTGTAGAAGATAAAGGTATTTTAAAAGGTATTAATCTAGAAGTAAAACCCGGAGAAGTCCATGCTATTATGGGACCAAATGGTTCTGGAAAAAGCACCTTAGCTTCAGTAATTGCAGGCAAAGAAGAATATGAAGTTACCGAGGGTAATATAGTACTTGAAGGTGAAGATCTAGAAGAATTAGGAGCAGAAGAACGTGCACACAAAGGTGTATTTTTATCGTTTCAATACCCTGTAGAAATCCCTGGAGTTAGTGTTACTAACTTTATGAAAACTGCTATTAACGAAACACGTAAGGCAAAAGGATTAGAAGATATGCCAGCAAAAGACATGCTGAAAATGATTCGTGAAAAATCTGAGCTTTTAGAAATAGATCGTAAATTTTTATCAAGATCGTTAAACGAAGGGTTTTCTGGTGGTGAGAAAAAACGTAATGAGATTTTTCAAATGGCCATGTTAGAGCCTAAACTAGCAATTTTAGATGAAACAGATTCTGGTTTAGATATTGATGCACTTCGTATTGTCTCTAACGGTGTTAACAAATTAAAGTCTAAAGACAATGCCGTTATTGTTATTACGCATTACCAGCGTCTATTAGACTATATCGTACCCGATTTTGTACATGTTTTACTCGACGGTAAAATTGTAAAATCTGGTGGTGCAGAACTAGCGCACGAGTTAGAAGCAAAAGGTTACGATTGGATTAAAGAAGAAGTTAGCGCGGAGCACTAACACCAGTTATCAGTAACAGTTTGCAGTGCTCACTTAATACTGATACCTATATTCAATTCAACCCTTTTAATATTAAAATAGTAAACAGATTTTTATCGCTAATTCTGAATAATTGAAAAACTGCGACTGAAAACTGAAAACTGAAAAACATGAGTTTAAAAGAAAAATTAGTAACATCATTTATGGCGTTTGAAGACACTATAGATGTGCATTCGCCAATACACGATATCCGTACTGAAGCTATAAAAACATTTGAAAATGAAGGTTTCCCGAGTAAAAAAGAAGAAGCTTGGAAATACACATCTTTAAATGCTATTTTAAAGCACGATTATAGCGTATTCCCTAAGCATGAAAACGCACTAGAATTTAAAGATGTAAAGAAATACTTTATCCATGAAATTGATTCTTATAAAATTATTTTCATAGATGGTAAATACTCTTCACATTTATCGCAAACCACACATGATGGTATAGATATTTGTTTAATGTCTTCTGCCTTAAATAAGCCTAAATACAGACTTATTATTGAAAATTATTTCAATAAAATTGCTACTAAAGATGGACTTTCTTCTCTAAACACTGCATTTTCAGCAGAAGGTGCTTACATACACATACCTAAAAATAAATTGGTTGATAAACCAATTCAAATTATACATTTCTCAACAGGTAATGAGGCTGCGCTAATGTTACAACCTCGTAATTTGGTCGTTGTAGATGAGAATTCTCATGTTCAGATAATTGAGCGTCACCAAAGTTTAACAGACAATCCTGTCTTAACAAATAGCGTTACAGAGATTTTTGCAAATAAACGTGCTATTGTAGATTACTATAAAATACAGAACGATAAAGAAAATGCGTCTCTAATTGATAGTACTTTTATAAATCAAAAAGATGGTAGTTTAGCAAAGGTGCACACCTTCTCATTTGGTGGAAAACTGATTAGAAATAATCTAAATTTCTATCAAAACGGTGAGCGCATGGACTCTGTAATGAAAGGGATTACTATTATTGGTAAGAAACAGCATGTAGATCATAACACACTAGTGCATCACATAGAGCCAAATTGTGAAAGTCACCAAGATTACAAAGGTATTTTTGATGACAGTTCAACTGGTGTTTTTAACGGAAAAGTAGTGGTAAACAAAGAGGCTCAAAAAACTAATGCTTTTCAGTCTAATAACAATATTCTTATTAGTGATAAAGCGAGTATTAACACAAAACCTCAGCTAGAGATTTTTGCAGATGATGTAAAATGTTCTCATGGTTGTACCATTGGCCAGTTAGATGATAGCGCTATGTTTTACTTACGCTCTCGAGGTATTCCTGAAAAAGAAGCAAGGGCATTATTAATGTTCGCATTTAGTAATAATGTTTTAGATTCGGTAAAAATTCCTGAAATTAAAAACAGAATCACTAAAATTATTGCAAATAAACTAGGCGTTAATATTGGGTTTGATTTGTAAGCCGTATTTACTTTACATTAAAAGAAAAGGATTGCTAATTAGCAATCCTTTTCTTTTAATTAGTAGTTTCACCTAAAACACTTTTAAAAGACCACTATACAAAATGGTAATTTTTAAAGATTAAGATTAACATTGCTTATATTTTTGATAGAAATAAGTCGGAATTAACCCAAAGTTTAAAAACATAAAACCAATAAAAACAATAATGCCTCTATAAGGCCAAGTAAGAAATTCAAACATAGCACCAATACCAAGAATAAAGAATGTTATAAATCCGAGGATGTAAAAGGATTTCTTCATAATAAATGATTTAAGAATATTTGTGAATAGATTTTTTATAACTAGCATATAAATGCGCAGGCAGAATAGCTACCGTTGAAATTAAAATTGCAACAAGTAACCAAGCGTTAGCGTAAGGCCATTGCATCATTTGAAAAACTAAACTGATAACCAATAAAACAATAACTGTAAAGCCTAAAGTGAATTTCAACTTATTAACTGTTATGATTTGTTTGGCAAGTTTTTGATAGTTGGTCTCTAATTGAAGATTTTGAAAACTCGTGTAACCACCAAATTTTTGCAAAGCTTGTTGATATAACGTATTAAAATCATCAGAATCTTGATTTTCTATATAGGTGCATATATGATCTACTAAGTCTTCTCTTAAATCTTCGTCTTTAACACCATATAAGGATAAACTGTTTTCTATAAAAATGATATGTTTTTCTGATAGCTCCATAGTTATGCAGGTTTAGGGTTAAAAATTAAGCTTAAGGTCTCAATAAAATCATTGATTTCTTCAGTGACTGTATCAACGACTTTCTTCCCTTCTTTTGTCACTTTATAATACTTTCTAACACGTTTGCCTATAAACACTTTTTCAGTTTCTAAAACCTTTTTTGCTTCAAGCTTATGTAAAATGGGGTATAATGCACCTTCCGAAATATCAATTTTACCTGAAGTCATTTTTTTTACTTCTTGTGTAATCTCGTAACCATACATTCTTCCCTTACTATATACAAGGCTTAAAATGATAGGTTGCAACGTTCCCTTTGTTAATTCTTTACTATACATAGCACAAATATACATTTTATATAAATGTATCTTAGTAAAATATAAAAATATTTATTTTGTTATTCTTAAACTGGAGTTATAAGTTTTTCTTTAATCGTAATGCTTTGTATCTTTGTAGCTATGGAATTAGAACTTATGTTTGATGTACAGAAAATAAGAAAAGACTTCCCTATACTTAACAGAAAAGTAAACGGAAAACCACTCATATATTTCGATAATGCTGCGACCTCACAAACACCACAGCACGTTATAGATGCTATTGTAGATTATTATAGTAATTACAATGCTAACATACACAGAGGTGTGCATAGCTTAAGCCAAGAAGCAACAGATGCTTATGAGCAAGCACGCATTAAAATTCAGACGCATTTTAATGCCAAATACACACACGAAATTATATATACAGCAGGTACCACAGATAGTATTAATCTTGTTGCCAGTGGTTTTTCTTCACTTCTTAAAAAAGGAGACGAAATTTTAGTTTCTGCCTTAGAGCACCATAGCAATATTGTACCATGGCAAATGTTGTGTGAACGGACGGGCGCTATACTTAAAGTTATTCCTATGAATGACGAGGGAGATCTAGTAATGTCAGCTTTTGATGCGCTTTTAAATGACAAAACAAAACTAGTATTTGTAAATCATATTTCTAATGCTTTAGGTACTATAAATCCTATTGAATATATCATAACAGAAGCACATAAAGTAGGTGCAGCAGTTTTGGTAGATGGCGCACAATCTTGCCCGCATTTAAAACCAGATGTACAAGCTTTAGATGTAGATTTCTATGTATGTTCTGCTCACAAAATTTGTGGACCAACAGGCGTTGGGATGCTTTATGGAAAAGAAAAATGGCTTAATAAATTACCACCTTACCAAGGCGGTGGAGAAATGATTGCCGAAGTGTCTTTTGAAAAAACAACCTATGCAGATTTACCTCATAAGTTTGAAGCTGGTACCCCAAATATTTGTGGTGGTATTGCTTTTGGTGCTGCATTAGATTATATGAATGCTATTGGTTTTAAGAACATTGCCAAATACGAGCAAGAACTTTTAGACTATGCTACCAAAGCACTTCTAAAAATAGAAGGTCTAAAAATCTACGGCACAGCTAAAGAAAAAACATCTGTAATTTCATTTAATGTTAGTGCCATTCATCCTTACGATATTGGCACCATTTTAGACAAAATGGGTATTGCTGTGCGTACAGGTCACCATTGTGCACAACCTATTATGGATTATTTTAAAATTCCTGGAACCATTAGAGCATCATTTATGTTTTATAACACAAAAGAAGAAATAGATACATTTGTTACCGCATTAAAAAAAGCTATTATGATGCTGTCTTAAGTTTTGATATTAAAAATGTAACTTACTATCTAAATCGTAAAAAAGATGAAGTTTCTATTTAGCCTATTTACAGTTGCATTTTTAGCTATGTCTTGTAACACCTCTAAGGAAAACATGAATGCTAATAATGTTAAAGCACCAAATACAAAACCAACTGATCAAATAAAAGGAACTAAAGAAATTTCGAATTATTACACTACAAAAAGTATAACATACACCACACGATCGAGATTAACCTTTTGGTATATAGACATTTCAGAATCATACATAACCTACTCTACGGACCCTTATTTAAAGGAAACAAAAACAGTAGTCTGTAATAAAGACGATTGGCAAGCTATAAAACGTTTATTAAGAGAAATAGACACAAAATCACTCGCTACTTTAAAAGCACCAACAGAAAAACGACTTTATGATGGTGCTGCACACACCACATTTAGTGTTAGAGAAGGAGATATTGTATTTGTAACACCAACATTTGATGAAGGCGAACCACCAGCTCAGATTAAAAAGCTAGTTAATAAAGTATTATCCATTAAAGAAAATAGACTAAAACTCTAGCTATTTTGTAATTTTGCATAAAAGACATTGAATATGACTATTGAAGACGTACAAAACGAGATTATAGAAGAATTTGCTATGTTTGAAGATTGGGAAGAGCGCTACCAATACATGATTGACCTCGGAAAAGATTTACCCTTAATAGACCCAACTTATAAAACAGAAGACAACATAATTAAAGGATGTCAAAGCAAAGTATGGGTACATGCTAATATGCAAGATGATAAAATAAACTTTACCGCAGACAGTGATGCTATTATAACAAAAGGTATTATTGCCATATTAATACGTGCGTTTTCTAATCAACACCCAACAGCCATATTAGAAGCAAATACCGATTTTATTGATAAAATAGGCCTAAAAGAACATTTATCACCAACGCGGGCCAATGGCTTAGTGAGCATGATAAAACAATTAAAATTGTATGCTATTGCATACCAAACACAAGTAAATTAAGATGAGCGAAACCACTATAGACACCAACGTATTAGGAGATAAAATAGTAAGAGTTTTAAAAACGATTTTCGATCCCGAAATTCCGGTAGATATTTACGAACTAGGACTTATTTACGATGTTTTTGTTAATGAAGATTACGAAGTAAAAATTCTTATGACGTTAACCACACCTAATTGTCCTGTTGCAGAAACACTACCACTCGAGGTAGAAGAAAAAGTAAAATCTATAAACGAAGTTAAAACTGCCGAAGTAGAAATTACCTTTGATCCGCCTTGGACACAAGATCTAATGAGCGAAGAAGCAAAACTAGAATTAGGAATGCTATAACCATAAACGTTATGAATAGTATAGGAATAGACGCCCTAGCCTTTTACGTACCCGATCTTTTTGTATCTATGGACGATTTGGCGGAAGCTCGAGGCATACCAGCTGAAAAACTAAAACGTGGCTTAGGTCTTCAAAAAATGGCTATTCCCAATGTGGGTGAAGACGCTTCTACTTTTGCAGCTAATGCTTTACTGAATCTTATTAACCAAAATAATCTTAATCCAAACGATATAGGTCGTGTATATTTGGGTACCGAAAGTGCCGTAGACGGCTCTAAACCCACAGCAACTTATGCTGTTGAAATTGTAGAAAAAGAACTTGCTAAAACGTATGGTAAGCGCAATTTTAAACACTGTGATATCTTAGATATGACCTTTGCTTGCGTTGGTGCTATAGACGCTTTACACAACAGTTTAGACTGGGTTAAACAAGATAAAAACAGAAAAGCAGTTGTTATAGCATCAGATTTATCTAAATATAGTCTTAATTCAACAGGTGAATATACACAAGGTGCGGGTGCAGTAGCAGTATTAGTTAGTCATAATCCAAATATTTTAGCTATTAACGATGTTTGGGGCGTGGCTTCTAAAAGTGAAGGAGATTTTTTTAAACCAAGACGTACTTATAAAAAAACCGAATTATTAAAAACGGTGTTTACGGAATTAAATCTTGAAATTTCGGATAAAAACATAGCGGATTTTATAGCATCAACGAATTCAAAATTTTGGGCAGACACTAACGAAATTGTAGAGGTTTTTAAAGAAGAACCCGTTTTTGATGGTCAGTTTTCAAATGCATGTTATAGTGATCGTATTACAGAAGCTTTAGAGCATTACAACAAACAAAAAACAACAGATTTTAGTACCCATTGGAATCAAATTATATTTCATTTACCTTACGCTTATCATGGACGTCGTATTATTTTAGACAATTGGCTTACCTGGATAAAAGGAACAAATTTACACAGTCAATTAGAAAATGAAATTGGTAAACAAGACGTATCCGACCCAAAAGAATGGTCTAAAAAAGCCTATAAATCTTCATTCTATACCAATTTTGTAGCTTCTAAAATAACTGGAGGAGAATTAGCATCTTCGGAAATTGGAAATATGTATACCGCTTCAATTTTTATGTCCCTTTTAAGTTTACTCTCTAATAGTTATAATAAAAGTGAAACAATTACAGGTAATACTATTGGTTTTATTGCTTATGGTAGTGGGTCTAAATCAAAAGTTTTTGAAGGTGTCATTCAAAAGAATTGGGCTAGTAAAATAGCACCAATACAACTATTTCAAAACTTAGAAAACAGAACTTCAATTGGAGTAAATATTTATGAAAATTTACACCAAACAAAGTTAGATGCCCCAATACTTAATGGTAGTAAAATATCAATGGATTACGTAGAAAGTGATGAAACTAATTATGGTCTTAGACGTTACAGTATGAAATAAATTATGGCAGAAGAAATAATTAATAGAGTTACAAATAGTAAACTAAAGGTTATTGACCTAGAGGATTACTACCCAAAAGGAAATCGTGTTCTTTTTGATATTAAAGATTGGTTACTAGAAGGCCTTGTACTACGAGAAAAAGAATTTAGAGCTTATGTTACAGCGCATAATTGGGAGCAATACCAAGATTGTTATGTCGCTTTACATTGCTCTACCGATGCTATTGTACCAGACTGGGCCTATATGCTCATAGCCATAGAATTAGAAGCATACTCAAAACGTACAATTATTGGTAGTTTAGAAGTATTAGAATCCATACTTTACGCGGGTATCATTTCAAAATTAGAGCTTTCTATATATAAAGACATGCCCGTAATTATTAAAGGCTGTTCACATAAACCTGTACCACCAAATGCGCTTGTGCTACTTTCGCAATACTTAAAGCCAGTAGCAAAATCTATAATGTTTGGAGAAGCCTGCTCTTCTGTGCCACTGTTTAAAAGAAAATAATTGTGACTTTTACTTGTTTTAAGTATCTTATAGCTAGCTGTTACGAATAACATTGTGATTAGCTTTAGATAAATAAAAACTTATATTTACCAATTATTAACGCTATTATTTTATTAAAACTTAATCCATTATGACTAAGAAATTACTTTTATCAGTAACCTTATTATTTGCCATTACGTTGAGTTATGCGCAAACAAAAGAAGAATTACAAGCTCAAAAAGCAGAAAAGCAAGCTGAAGCAGACAAGTTTCAAGGAGAAGCTAATGCTCTACAAGCACAAATTGATGCCTTGCCAGGATGGCGCTTAGGCGCTTTTGGTACTGTTGGCGGTAGTCTATCTGGCTTTAATAACTGGTATGCTCAAGGTGCACCAAATAACAACTCAGGTAATATTGGTATTACCGTAAATGGGTTTGCTAATTTAATTGAAGATAAATTTTTCTGGAGAAACGCGCTTACCGCTAATTTAAATTGGGTAAAATTAGACGATACTGACACCAATTTAGATAGTGATGATTTTAATGCAACAACAGATGTTTTTAATTTATCATCACTTTATGGTCGTAAATTAAATGAAAAGTGGGCAATCTCTGGTTTAGCAGAATACAGAACTACATTAATAGATAATTTTAATGATCCTGGATTTTTAGATCTTGGTGTAGGTGCAACTTGGACACCTCTTGAAAATTTAATTGTAGTTATTCACCCTTTAAACTACAACTTTGTATTTGCTAAAAATGATGCTGCTTTTGCTTCTTCTGCTGGTGCAAAAATTGTGGCAGACTACACTAGACAAATTGGTGCTGTTGCTTTTAAGACCAACTTCTCAACATTCCAAAGTTATGAAGATAGTGATTTATCTAACTTTACCTGGACAAACTCATTAAGCTATACACTCTGGAAAATGATTGGTGTTGGTTTTGATTTTGCTTTAAGAAGTAATAAACAAGAAGCGGCAAACTTTCAAGGTGTTGATTTAGCAGACGCAGATAACAAATTACAAACGTATTATACCTTAGGTTTAAGTTATAAATTCTAAAGTTAAATTGGTACTACTATAAAAAAGAGGTCTTTAATTACACCTCTTTTTTTATTCAATATCTTCAACATCTGGATATAAGAAATGGTTATAAGGAAATCTGGTAACATGTATTTCTCTTACCTCTTTGTAAACACGTTTTCTAAATTCTTCCATGTTTTCTTTATTAAGTGCAGAAATAAACAAAGCATTATCGCCTATTCTAGACATCCATGTGCGTTTCCATTCTTCAATAGTATAATGTGCTTCGGTACGTTGGCTATCTAAATCGTCATCATCAAAAGGCTCTGACTCATAAGCATCAATCTTATTAAAAACCATAATAGTAGGTTTGTCTTTACCACCTATTTCATCTAAAGTTTGGTTTACAGATTCTATATGCTCTTCAAAATTTGAATGCGAAATATCAACAACATGCAAAAGCAAGTCAGCCTCCCTTACTTCATCTAAAGTACTTTTAAAAGACTCAACCAATTGTGTTGGTAGCTTTCTTATAAAACCAACGGTATCACTAACTAAAAAAGGAAGGTTACCTATAACTACTTTTCTCACCGTCGTATCTAGTGTTGCAAATAGTTTGTTTTCGGCAAACACATCGCTTTTGCTTATAACATTCATTAAAGTAGACTTACCAACATTAGTATAACCCACTAATGCCACACGCACCATTTTACCTCTATTACCCCGCTGCACCGCCATCTGCTTGTCTATTACTTTTATCTTAGCTTTAAGCAAGGCTATTTTATCGCGTACTATTCGTCTATCTGTTTCAATTTCAGTTTCACCAGGTCCGCGCATACCAATACCACCTTTTTGTCTTTCGAGGTGTGTCCACATCCCTTTTAATCTTGGTAATAAATATTGGCATTGTGCCAATTCTACCTGCGTTCTTGCATAACTTGTTTGAGCACGCTGAGCAAAAATATCTAAAATAAGGTTTGTGCGATCTAATATTTTACAGTTAAGTATTTTACTAATATTGCGCTCTTGAGCCGGTGACAATTCATCATCAAAAATAACCGTACCTATATCATTTTCTTTTACAAACTGGGTAACCTCTTCCATCTTACCAGTACCTATAAACGTTTTAGGATTAGGCATGGCCATTTTCTGTGTGTAACGTTTTATAACCTCACCACCAGCAGTAAAGGTTAAAAACTCTAACTCATCTAAGTATTCTGTTGCCTTTTCTTCGTCTTGGTCTTGAGTAATAACGCCTATTAAAACCGCCTTCTCTAAAGCTATATCTTTTTTCTCTATCATAATCTGTGCAAAGTACAAAGTTAAGCAATTGCTTTATTCCTAATAATGTTTTAAAAACCTATATTTAATCCTATGAATAATAATGACGAAACGCATACAATAGCATTTTACAATATTGAAAATTTATTCGATATTAAAAATGATCCTTCTGTAAATGATAAAGATTTTTTACCAACATCTACAAAACGATGGACACGCAAACGTTATGAAAAAAAACTACTGAAAATAGGAAGTGTAATTTCTAAAATTGGGGATGAACATAAAAAAAAAGCTCCCATAATTGTTGGTCTTGCTGAAGTTGAAAATCATAATGTACTCTCAGATTTAATTATAAGTGAAAATTTAAAAGAAGAAGCTTATCGTTTTATCCACTTTGATTCACCAGATGAAAGAGGAATAGACGTTGCCCTACTCTATAAAGATGAGTTTTTTGAAGTTACAAATGCTGAAACATTTTCAGTATACCTTCAAAAAGAGTCGGGAGAACAAGATTATACAAGAGATATTTTATTAGTACAAGGACTTTTAAATAATGAGCAGGTTAGTGTTATTGTTAACCATTGGTCTTCACGCCGAGAAGGGGTTAAAGAAACCGAAGTTAAACGCCTTGCTGCTGCTAGAGTCGTAAATGAAATTATAAAAAACTTAAAAAACGAAGATTCTACTACTAAATTTATTGTAATGGGAGACTTTAACGATAACCCAAATAATGATAGTCTTGCTTTAATTGAAAATGAAAGTGCGCTTTACAATCCTTTTAAAACGGTTTGGTCTCGAGAAAAAGGAAGTTTAAATCATAAATTTCAATGGAATTTATTTGATCAGATTTTATTTTCAACCAACTTTTTTGATAGTAAAAATACTAACTTAAGCTTTGATAAGGCTGACGTCTTTAACTCTAAATTTCTGGCACAAACAAAAGGAAAATACAAGGGACAACCACTAAGAACATTTATAGGTAACAAATACAAAGGTGGCTATAGCGATCACTTCCCCGTTTACATTAATTTAAAGTATTCTTCATGAAAATATAAATAAAACATTTTATCGGTTAAAAAGGTACTTAATCTATTATAGCAATGTTAACATCTTGTTAATACTCTTTTTTTCTATATTCGGACATGGGAAATAGGTAAGCAATCTTCTCATACAATAAGTACTACCAGTACTAGAAACAACTAATTAATAACTAACCTATTTGTAATCAAGAGATTGCAAACGGTTCTCATATTTACTAACAAACCGATTAATAATGAAAAAGATTACTCTAATTTTTATCATGTTGGCCTTTGTTTTAACGGCAAATGCGCAATATGTCTTTAATCCAATCGTAGGCCCAACAAATGTGGCCGCTGGAGCACCTGTTACCATAAACCTAAACGATGTTGCAAACGCTGCAGGCGTAACAGCATCTTCAACTGGTTCTTATGATTCATTCTCTATTACAATGGATTGGACAGCTGGCGGAGGTGGACCTTGGTCTACAGAAGCGGACTTAACGTTTACAACCACTGCAGGTTCTGTAACTGTAGATCCACCAACAACTGGTGGCGCTACAAATGCTAATGCAACAACAATGACTTTTGATGGTGATTTAGCAGGTATTTACAATCCTATTACAGATGGTTATATAGACTTAGTATTAAACCAAAGTTTTGGAGGTTCTGATGGGGATTGGTCTAATGTGGTAGTGACTCTTTTTGAGAGTCCGACGTGTGTTGTACCTCTAGCCATGACATCATCAAATGGCACAACAACCACTATTGATTTAGATTGGACTGCAGGAGATTCTGAAACCACATGGAATTTAGAGTGGAATGCTGCTGCTGATTTTACACCTGGAAATGGTGAAGAAGAAGGAGCATCAACAGTAGATACAGCACCATCAACATCATTAAGTGGCTTAACACCGCTTTCTAATTACTTTCTTTATTACCAAGCCGATTGTGATGGCAACGGAGTAAGTGAGTGGGTTGGTCCTTTTAACTTCTTAACAGGTTATTGCGAGTCTATTCCATCATCTAATGATGGTGACGGAATCACACAAGCACAGTTAGGAACAGAAACTTTTACTTCTGCAGGTGATGTTGTTTTTGAAGACTTTACTGCACCAACTGTAGATTTAGCTGCAGGTGTTACCGCAAACTTTCAAATAAATTTTGCTACAGGCTTTACCTATAATGTAAATGTTTGGATAGATTTTAATAATGATCTAGTTTATGACAATACAACAGAGTTAGTTTTTCAAGGAGAAACTACAAATGCAAATCCAACACTATTTGATGCTTCTTTTGTAATGCCAAACGTGCCTCTTGGGGTTTATAATATGAGAATGGGATCTGCTGACTTTGGTCAAGCTACTCCAGACCCTTGTTTTACAGGAGCTTTTGGTGTTACCGCAGATTTTACAGTTAATATTACTGCAGCACCAGATTGTATACCTGCTTCTGCTCTAATAGCAGAAAACATAACAGAAACAACTGCTGATTTATCTTGGACAGATTTAGGCGCAACAGGTGTTACTTGGGATATAGAATGGGGACCAGCAGGTTTTACACCAGGAACAGGTACAGCAGTTAATGGCTTAACTGTACCTAATTTAATGTTAACAGGTTTAACAGCCGGAACATCATATGAATATTACGTACTAACAAACTGTGCAGCTTCGTCTTCTACAGTTTCAGGACCATCAACTTTTATAACAGCTACACCAGGAGAAACGTGTGCAAATGCTTTTCCTATGACAGTTGAGGCTGTATGTGATGGTACAAACGCTGTAACTTTTAATTTTGCTAATGGTGGAGATAATGATGCCAATGGTGAAAACCCGTCTTGTGATGGTTTTGGTAACTTTGGTTACTTTATAAGCTTTACAGCACCTGCTGTGGGTTCTGTCGTTATTTATTTTGATGGTGGCGCAGACAATATAGGTTTAGAAGTCTATGATTCTTGTGGTGGTACTGCTGTTTCAGATTGTACAAACAATACCTTTGATGCTGGTGATAACTCTGGTATTATAGGAGGTCTTACACCTGGTGACACTTATGTTGCACTTATTTGGAGAGATACAGCAGCTGGTACAGCTGATGTGTGTATTGAAGAAGGACCAACTTGTCCTTTCCCAATAAATTTAGATGCACTAAATGTAGGTGAAGCTTCTGCGGATTTAAGCTGGACGGAAAACGGAACAGCAACATCTTGGAATATAGAATGGGGACCAGCTGGATTTGCTCAAGGTACAGGTACCGCAGTAAATGGTGTTACAACAAACCCATTTAGTTTAACAGGTTTAACTCAAAATACGGCTTACGATTTTTACGTACAGGCCATTTGTCCTGGTGATCTTTCTAATTTTACTGGGCCATTTACTTTTACAACAACACCACAATCTAACTTTACTATAGATTGTGCTGCTGGCGGACCATTAACACAAGATTATTGTTACGAAAATGGTGGAGCTAACAATCCATTTATATTTACGTTTACTAGTAATGACGGTACACCACTAAACTTAACTTTTAACTCAGGTACCGTTGAAAACAACTGGGATGAGTTAGTTGTATTAGATTCAGATGGTACACCCTTCCCTGGCTTTGCAGCAGCAGATCAAAATTATGGTGCTGGTGGAAACATTGGTGGAATTACTTTTCAATCTACAGGAGATACCATCTCTTTCTTCATTAACTCAGACGGTTCTGTAAGTTGTGGTAGTGGTAGTGCAGCATTAGTAGGTGGTATTAATTATACCGTATCTTGTGCAACATGTGTTAACCCACAGGCTACATACTCTGTAATTGATGATTGTGATAATGGTGATCAGTTTTTAATAGACGTAGATATTACATCTTTAGGTGATGCAACATCATTAACTATTTCTAATAATATTAACGGTGATACAACACCTGTTACTGCAGTTGGCACTTACCAAATAGGTCCATTTGCTTTCTTAGTAGATGTGGTGGTAACAGTAGCTAATGACCAAGATACTAACTGTATTATAAATAGTCAACCTATTCAATTATTAGCATGTCCTCCAGACAATGATAATTGTGACGGAGCTATTGTAGCCGTTGTAAATGACGGACCTGCATGTGATGCCACAACACCTGGTACTATATTAGCTGCAACACCATCTGGTGTTCCTGCAGGAAGTTGTACTGGTAACACAGGAGATGATGTTTGGTTTGAATTTACAGCCTTAAATGAAGTTCAAATTATTTCAATTTTAAATATCGCTGGTGGAACATTTAACATAGATCACGCTGTGTATGAAGGCTCTTGTGGATCTCTAACAGAGCTTTATTGTTCTAATGATGATGCAAGTGTTACAACGGCTTTAGTTGTAGGTGACACCTACTATATTAGAATATTTAGTGGTGGTAGTGATAATGATGAAACTACAACATTTGATCTATGTATTAGAGAAGCACCTTCTAACATTATCTGTGAAAATGCAGAAAACTTTTGTTCTGTAGGTGGTGCACTTACTACACCAAATATTATTGGTATACCAGATCCAAACGCTTTAGCGTGTTTAGGTACTGCACCAAATCCAGTTTGGAACATTCTTCAAATTGGAGAATCAGGACCAATTGAAATTGAAATTAACCAACAAGATGATGCAGGTAATGGATTAGATGTTGATTTTGTAATCTGGGGCCCTTTTGCTTCAGTTGAAGAAGCGTGTACAGATATCGTATTTGAAGATTGTCCTACATGTCCTTTCTCTAACAACCCTGACACTGGTTTTTATCCTTTTGGAAATATTGTAGATTGTAGCTACTCTGGTGCTGCAGTTGAAAATTTAAGTATTGATAACGCCTTAGAAGATGAAATTTACTTATTACTGGTAACTAACTTTAACGGTAATCCAGGAACAATAACTATTGAGCAAACAAATGCTGGTGGTACTGATAGTGGTACTATTGATGCAGAAATTTCTGCAGATATAGTAAGTGATGACGTTTTTATACCTGGAGATAATGATCCAACAGAAGTAGATGAAGTTTCTGTTTGTGGATTCGATTCTGTAACTATTGAAACTAACTCACCTTTTGCTGATACCTTTATATGGTTTAGAGACGGATTTGAAATTCCGGGAGAAACATCTTCTACGCTTGTAGTAACAGAATCAGACAACTACCAAGTTAGAGCTTTTGATGAGCAGTGTGGTGATGAAGCTTTTTCTCAAATTGTTATTGTAAATCTATACCAAGATGCAGGTAATGTTGCTGATCAAAATATCTCTGTATGTGATGGTCCAGAAAGTAATGGATCTGAAGCTTTTAATTTAAATGCTTTATCAGCCTCATTAGGCTTAAGTACTGACTTTGTTGTAAGTTACTATACAAATACAGCAGATGCTAACCAAGCAATAAACGCCGTGGCATCACCTTACACATCTTCTGGTGAAACACTAATTATAAGAATTGAAGATGCTGATGCAGCTGCTAATAATTTCTTAGGGTGTCGTCAATTATCAGAAGTGACATTATTTGTTAATCCTATTCCTAATGTAAATCAACCAATGGACTTTGTAGTTTGTGATGATGCAGATGGTAATGTAGATGGAACAACAGAATTTAATTTAGAATCTATTAATGATGAAGTGAATACAGATGCAGGTATAACTATAACATACCATACGTCTCAAACTGATGCAGAAACAGATTTAGGTGCTTTAACTAGCCCACACTCAAGTGGTGGAGAAACAATCTTTGTAAGAGTAGAAGACGATGTAACTGGCTGTTTTGATATTACGTCATTCAACCTGGTTGTAAACATAGTACCATTAGCAACTTTTGACCCTCAGTTTGATTATGCGGTTTGTCCTAATGCTACGGTGCCAATTCAAATAGGAGTAATACCAACAAACTTTACTGCTGCAGATGTAACAGTAAGTTGGTTTTTTGACGGTACACCTATTACTGGCGCAACTGGCTTAACTTTGGATAATGTTTTATTAGAAGGAGATTATGCTGCTGAAATTAGTTTTATTGGTACTGGTTGTGTTAACACAATAAACGTATTAGTAGAAGAATTAGATGCATGTATTTTCCCTGAAGGTATTTCGCCTGGTGTAACACCTGGTCAAAATGACAATTTTGACTTAAGTAGTTTTGGCGTTACTAAATTAGAAATATTTAATAGAAATGGTACACTTGTATATTCTAAGACAAATTATACAGATGAGTGGTTTGGTCAAACAAACGATGGTGATGAGCTTCCTGTTGGAACGTATTTTTACACTATGACGTACGAAGACGGAGCTAAAAGACGTAGTGCTTGGATATATATAAATAGATAAACTTACTAACTGAATCAACTTAAAATATAATGAAAAAAATCTCTATTATAGCGGTTCTTCTCCTAGCGTTACAAATGCACGGACAACAAGACCCTCAGTACACGCAGTACATGTATAATATGAATATCATCAACCCAGCCTATGCTGGTTCTAGAGAAGGCCTTTCTTTTGGTTTACTTTATAGAAACCAATGGACAGGGATTGAGGGTAATCCAGAAACAGGTACATTTTTTGGTCATACACCTTTAGGTAATAACTTAGGTGTAGGTCTATCACTAATCTCTGATCGTATTGGCCCAGTTACAGAAACTAACGTGTTTGCCGATATATCTTATACGCTAAAACTTGGTGGAGAGCACCGTTTAGCTTTTGGTGTAAAAGCTGGTGCAACGTTTCATGACATTGGTCTAACAGATTTAGATGTTATTGATCCATCAGATCCGTTTTTTGCAAATGATATAAATACAACTACACCAAATATGGGTGCAGGTTTATTTTACTATACTAATAAGTACTATGTCTCTTTATCTGTACCAAATTTATTATCATCTGTGCATTTAGATGCCAATGGAAATAAAATAGGCTCAGAGACACAACACTACTTTTTAACGGGTGGTTATGTATTTGATTTATCACCAAACACAGAGCTTAAACCTTCTGTAATGATTAAATCTGCATTTGATGCGCCAACGTCATTTGATGTAAATTTGAATGCACGATTTTTCAAAAAATTTGAAATTGGTGCGTCTTACAGGTTAGACGATTCTTTTTCTGGTTTAGTAAATTTTGCCATATCGCCAGCGGTTAGAGTAGGTTATGCTTATGATGCAATATCTTCAGATATTAAAGCATTTGCACCTGCGTCTCATGAGGTCTTTTTATTATTCGACCTTAATTTCCCGAAACGCGTTTCTCGTTCACCTAGATACTTTTAATCCGTTAAGCTAAACACAATTATGAAAAACTTAAAAACATTATTATTTATTACGTTGATGAGTAGTTTTTGCTTAACTGCTCAAAACAACGCTACAAAAAAGGCAGACAAACAATTTACCAGATACGAATTTGTAAAAGCAGCAGAAAGCTATAAAAAACTCGTAGAAGATGGTAAAGCTGATGCTTATGTATACGGACAATTAGCAGAAAGCTACTACAATATTTTTAATACTGTAGAAGCTGAACGTTATTATGCTAAAGCACTAGAGACTTCTAGTGAACCAGAAATGATTTACAAGTATGCCCAAATGCTAAAGGCAAATGGAAAATATGAAGAATCAAATCAACAGATGGATAAATTTGCAACTATGCGCCCATCTGATGATAGAGCAACTGCTTATAGAGACAACCCTAATTACCTTCCTAAAATACTAGAACAAGGTAAGAAGTTTAATCTTCAAAATGCCGACTTTAACTCTGAGCAATCAGATTTTGGTGGTACTATGAGCGATGGTAAATTATATATTACCTCTGGTCGTAATAATAGCCGTAAAACGTATGGTTGGAATCAAGAACCGTTCTTAGATATTTACGCAATGTCTAAAAACTCTGACGGGTCTTACCAAGCTGCAGAATTAATGAATGATGAGATAAACACAAGGTATCACGAAGGACTTGTATCTTTTTCACCAGATGGTAGCACAATGTATTTTTCGAGAGAAAGCTATTTTGAAAAAGACTTTCAAAAAGATTCATTATCTAAAACACGTTTTAGCCAATTGTATTTATTTAAAGCCACAAAACTAGGTAACGATTGGGACACGGTAGAAAGCTTAAAACTAAACAGTAAAAACTATTCAGTTAAAAACCCTGCAGTTAGTGCAGATGGTAAAACGTTATTTTTTGCCTCTGATATGCCTGGTGGTTTTGGAATGTTCGATATTTATAAAGCACCAATTAATGAAGATGGTTCTTTAGGTACACCTGTAAATATGGGGCAGAAAGTAAATACCGAAGGGCAAGAAATGTTTCCTTATGTAAGTAGTAACAATACCATTTACTTTTCATCTAACGGTCATTTAGGCTTAGGTGGAATGGATGTTTTCTATACCAAAGAAATTGATGGCAAATTAGCACCTATTAGAAATGTAGGTATACCTATTAACAGTAATGCTGATGATTTTGCGTTTACTATAGATGAGGATGCAGAAGAAGGTTTTGTATCATCTAATAGAGACGGTGGTAAAGGTAGTGATGATGTTTACGCCTTTAAAAAACTACAACCATTGTGCGATGTGTTAATTACAGTAACTGTTTTAGACGATAAAACAAGATTACCATTAAGTGGTGCATCAGTAACATTAAACGATGCTGAAGGCAATACCATAGTGTCAAAAATGACGAATGCTGAGGGTATCGCTGAGTTTATTGTAGAATGTGAAACAGAAACAGAATTAGAAGTAACCATAGACGGTTACGATAGTAATAAGGTTACCGTTAACGGCACAAATGAAGAAGAGCTAGCTGTACAAATTAACTTAGACCCTATTGAAAAAATTATTGTTGCAGATAAAATTGAATTAGATCCTATCTATTTTGACTTTGATAAATCTAATATTACTGCACAAGCAGCTTTCGAATTAGATAAACTTGTTCAGATAATGAACAAATATCCTAGCATGACAATTAACGCGACTTCTCATACAGATTTTAGAGGACCAGACTCATACAATACTATATTATCTGAGCGCAGAGCTAAAAGCACTGTTCAATATGTAATATCTAAAGGTATTGATGAATCTCGTATTACAGCAACTGGGAAAGGTGAAACTGAGCCTAAAGTTAATTGTGGAGGTAAATGTACTGAAGATGAACACCAAATGAATAGACGTTCTGAGTTTATCATTGTTAGTGGTGGACCAGGTGCATAACCTCAACAATAACTTAAATTAAACAAAAAGCGTTCTGAATAATTCAGAACGCTTTTTGTTTTCTACCACGTTTTATATGGCCGATTACTCAATTGCGAATTATAATATCTAACGTCACCCGTTACTTCTTCACCGAGCCATTCCGGCTTTTCAAAATGCTCATCTTCTGAGTTGAGTTCTACCTCTGCTACAATTAAACCTTCGTTACTATTAAAAAACACATCTATTTCGAACGTATGTTTACCAGCTACCACCTCATAACGTGTTTTATGTATGGTTCCTTTTTCACATAACAGCAAAAGCGCTTCTGCCTCTGTTATCGAAATCTCTTTTTCCCACTCAAAACGAGATACCCCATTTTCAGTAGACTTTCCTTTAATAGTTAAGTACCCTGTATCTTTTTTTAAACGCACGCGTACAGTTCTATGTGCATCACTATTTAAAAAACCTTGTTTTATAGGGTAACTCTTAGAGGCTTCTTGTTTAAAAGCGTCTGATTTTACTAAAAATTTGCGTTCTATTTCAATCATATCAAGTTGTTGCAAAAGCAGGCATCTTTATTAATTATTTTACCTTATAAGATTAATGCTTCTATAAGAATAAGTAAATTTACACTATGCTTAACGATTTACCAATTCGAAAAATTATTCATGTAGATATGGATGCATTTTACGCTTCTGTAGCACAAATGGATCATCCAGAACTTAAAGGTAAACCTATCGCTGTTGGCGGAGGTGGCATACGCGGCGTTATAAGTGCAGCAAGTTATGAAGCACGAAAATTTGGAGTAAAAAGTGCCATGTCTGGGCAATTGGCCCTAAAATTATGTCCAGAACTCATATTTGTAAAAACAGATTTTGAGCGCTATAAAGCCATATCCACAAAAATTAGAAGCATCTTTTTACGTTACACAGATTTGGTAGAACCTTTATCATTAGATGAAGCCTACCTCGACGTTACTAAAAACAAAATAGGCCTTCCTAGTGCCACTTTGTTAGCGCAACAAATAAGACAAGATATTTATAACGAAACGGGCTTAACAGCGTCTGCAGGCATCTCTATTAATAAGTTTATTGCTAAAGTTGCGAGCGATTATAATAAACCTAATGGGCAAAAAACAGTTAACCCAGAAGATGTCTTACCGTTTATAGAAGCTTTAGACATTAGAAAATTTTACGGTGTGGGTAAAGTCACAGCTGAAAAAATGTACCTAAAAGGTATTTTTACTGGTAAAGATTTAAAAGCAAAAAGCTTAGACTTTTTAAGCACGCACTTCGGAAAATCTGGGAGTTACTATTACGATGTGGTAAGAGGTATTCACAACAGCGAGGTAAAGCCTAACCGTATTCGTAAATCGTTAGCAGCAGAGCGTACCTTTAATGAAAATTTATCTTCAGAAATCTTTATGCTCGAAAAACTAGAGCATATAGCAGAGGAAGTAGCCAAACGCCTCAATAAAAGTAAAATTGCCGGCAAAACAGTAACGCTAAAAATAAAGTACAGCGACTTTACCCTACAAACACGAAGTAAGACTTTGCCTTACTATGTCTGTGAAAAAGCCATAATCCTAGAAACCGCTAAAGACTTATTATACCAAGAGAAAATGAATAATTCGGTACGCCTGTTAGGTGTTGCTTTATCTAATTTAAATACAGATAAGTCCGTGGTTACCCAAACGCAACTAAACAAAGACAAATCTATTAGCGTGCAATTACAATTACCGTTTTAATAATTTAAGCCCTACACTGTAAGTTTACAATACATACTTAACAATATAGCAAGGTAAAAGTTTATAAAGCGAACTAACTAGGTCCCCTTACCCCTTTCACCCTTTACAAACTTTATCTTTACCTTGTATATTATTTATGATTTTAAATTAGTGGCTTATGCATAACATAATAATATACATGAGCGTTTCTAATTGGGCAGCGAATTTATAATTATGAACCTAAAACGCTACATTTTTTCACCCCCAAAAAACACCTAAAAGGGGATAAATAAAGGCTTAAATTGTAAAAAACAAGGCTGCGCTTTTTTCAACTTCTATACACCAAAAACCACATTCAAAAACTTTTTAAAAAAACCATGTAAATCTTGGTATATTTTAATAAAAAATATAAAAGTTACGTCTGTTAAATACGCTTTACATAGCAACCTATAACCTAGTATTAATGCTATAAAAAAATAGTAGGTTTCGTTGTAAGACAGCTTCTTTTGTTTAATCTAAAACTTAATTAAAAAAGAATACTTTTATAACAAGTACCACAAAAGCTTATTTACAAAAAATAAAAGACAACATATAACGGTCATGCATCAACACACCGCTTATAACGCGGTCTTTAGAAGGTTTTAAGGTTAAAAAACAAAGTTTATTAGTAATATTAAGTTAAAAACTTGTTGACAACGTTGTACTATTATGCTTTGATGCTAGCTACCTTTTAACAATCTTTGTAGCGCCAGTTAGGTATTGATATTCAATATACTAAGGCAAATGTTTTTTTATTAATTAATACCCAATAAAAATGGCGATTAATTTTAAAGCCCTTCTTAGAAGGAACCCTCAGGACAACTCAGCGCCTGAGAAGTATTATGCCGCGGCGGTTGCCAATGGCAGTATTGACATGGATAAGCTTGCAGAGCGCATAGCCTACCAAAGTACCGTAACCGAGTCTGATTGTTATGCTGTACTCTTATCTTTAGAGCACAACATTATTGACGCTCTGAGTGAAGGACAAATTGTTAAACTAGGCCGGTTAGGTAATTTTCAAGTTAGTATTAGCTCGGAAGGTAGAGCTACCCAAGAAGAGGTAAGCGCTAACCTAATTACCAAATCGCGAATTTTGTTTAGACCTGGTAAACGCTTACGCAGCTTACTTACAGAGCTCTCTTATAGACGTGCGAGCTAGTACCCCGTTTATTTGAGCCTTTGTGCTAATAAGACCCTGAAACATCTCACCGTTCAGGGTCTTTTTTTTGCTTTTTTTTAAAATTTCATCACTACAATGCATTTAGCTCGTAACTACGAGGCAAACGTTTGGTAAGGACGCGGTATTAATGCCATAACTACCAGATAAAAAATGGGTTAATACGCTATAAAAAACAACCCTATGCCACAATATGAGCGGTTATAAGCGCTTTAAAGCGACCTTAAACAGTAATTTTTAAGGGATTTACGGTACAAAAACTAGGGTGTTAACAAAAATTAGAAAAACTCTTAAATACTTAAAATACTTACAATGAGACAATTAGAGTTTTTTATGCGCCATAAAAAAAGCCCAAAAATGGCGCTAGTACCCCGTTTTTTTGAGCTTTGTAGTAATAAGACCTTGAGTCATCTCACCTACTCGTATCTATTTATTACTGTAAAATTAAGAAATATATTTTAGTCTATGGGCTTTAAAAGCTATATATTATTTTAAGGTGTGACCGTTACTAAAAAACAACCAACCCTATCCCATTAAAATAGAATTGATTATTTATCTTACAAAATCCAGTATCAAAGGCGGTATTAATTAAATTACGCACCCATTATTATTTTCTTGAAAGGTGATCTTGAGACCGCTTCGCTAAAGTGATAAATTATTAAATAGCTAAAAAGCTCGAACTGCACGCACAAAGATTATGGAGACCTTAGTGCTGTAGAACTGATTACCAAAGCCGAAATTCTGTGCCAACGCTGTATCGTTATCTAAATCCGTAGAACTCCAGTAGTAATTAGCGTTTAAGTTTGCTCCATTTCCATTATCAGTATAGACACTCTCCATGAGGTTTAGTTCTCTTCGGGTAGGCATACGCCAATCCATAAATTTTGAGCCGTTAACATCGTGATTATTCGCATCACTTAATAAATTATTTGCCCCATACCAATCAGACGTTCCTTGATCTTGCATTGCTACCACCAAACCGTGTTTACCACCATCACGAACTGCTATTACATAACCACCTAACTCTGGGTAAAGGGTGTTATTGTTGTAAGTGGGCTGTGTGTGTACACCTGGTGGGCCTTTTATGTTTCCTGTAGAGGACCAGTTACCTCCAGCTTTTTGATATACTTCCCAATTATCGGTTTTTAAA